>JADMIO011011142.1_pt1 | contig 28340 bp, 25 predicted proteins | sample 8958161 | NCBI WGS metagenome assembly JADMIO01 (sample SAMN16585339, study PRJNA669376) | soil metagenome | isolation source: Crop rotation soil | place: USA: Cullars Rotation, Alabama | collected 2011 | reverse complement strand
CCGCGCCACGACGCGCCGCCGGCCGCCGCGCCGTCGGAGCGGGCCACCGGCGTCCCCTGGCCGTCGACGACGACGACCCGGGCGCCGTGGCCGAGCCGGGCGGCGCCGAGCGCCTCGGAGACGAAGCCGAGATCGATCTCGGCGACGAAGAACCCGACCAGCTCGCCGGTGCGGCTGCGCGCCTGCACCACCAGCGGCACCCGCGGGTGGCCGTCGGGGAAGAGGGCGTCGCCGACGTAGCCGCCGAAGCTGCGGGCGGCGAGATCGACGCCGGCCGGCAGGGCGCCGCCGGCGATCACGGCGCCGTCGCCGTCGACGATCACCAGGCGGGCGAGCACCGGGATGTCGCGGCCGAGCCGGCCGAGCAGACGGGCGGTGGCGCGGCGGTCGGCGTCATCGGCCGGGCCGGCCGAGGTGCGGCCGTCGGCCCAGGTCGCCGCCGCGATCTCGACGGCGCGGCGGGCGTCCTGCAGCGTCGCGTCCAGGCCGGCGCCGAGCGCGCGCACCAGCGCGAGGTTGCCGCGCACCACCTCCCGCTCCAGATCGGTGCGGACGCGGAAGAAGGCGAGCGAGCCGAGCGCGACCGTCGGGATCAGCGCGGCGAGCGCCAGCACGACGATGACGCGGGCGGTGAGCGACGGCAGGCGTGCGGTCATGGCGCCCCCCGCGCCAGGAGCCGGGTCCAGGCCCGGCGCACCCCGGCGATCGCCTCGGCGGCGGTCGCGTCGCCGGCGACGACCGCGGCGACGGCCGGGTTGAGGTCGTCGAACAGGGCGGCCGAGGTCGGATGGCGCGGCAGCGGCGTGGCCCCGGCGAGCGCCGCGTGCACCTCGCGCGCGATCCGCCCGGCGTGGGCGAGGCCGGTGGCGGTGGTCGGCACCATGCCGAGGCGGCGCGACCAGGCCGCCTGCACGTCCGGATCGGTGAGCGCCGCCGCCAGGGCCCAGCCGCCGGCCGGATCGCGGGCGCAGCGCGGCACGATCAGCAGCTGCCCTCCGCGCGGCGCGCCCGGCCAGCCGGTGACCGTCACGCCGTCGAGCTCATCGCCGCGGCGATCGGCGAGGTCGGGCAGCGCCCACGGCCCCGTCGCCAGCACGACGATCGCGCCGTCGCGGAACCGCCGGGCCTCGGTCTCGGCCTCGGTCCCGGGCGCGGGCGGCGGCGCCGCGGCCCCGCCCGGGCGCATGAGCTGGGCCATCTCGTCGAGCGCCGCCTCGGCCGCCGGTCCGTCGATCCCCAGCGTGCCGCGGCCGCCATCGGCGACGTCGGCGCCGCGCGCCCGCAGGAACGGCACCAGCCAGTAGCCGTCGGCGCGCAGCCCGAGCCCCCACCGCCCCGGCGCGGTCAGGGCCCGCGCCGCCGCCTCGAGCGCGTCGAGGTCGCGCGGCGGCCAGGGCGCGGGCGCGGTCGCCGAGGGGCCGCCGGTGACGCCGGGCGTCGCGCCACGGTGGATGAGCACCAGGCCATCGATGCTCATCGGCACCGCCGCGAGCGCCCCCGCGTGGCGCGCCAGCTCGGCGGCCTCGGGCAGCCAGTCGCGGCCGGCGAGCTCCGGCGGCGGCGTCGCGACCAGCCCCGCCCCGGCCAGCGCCGGCAGCCAGGTCGCGTCGATGCGCGCCAGGTCGGGGCAGTCGCCGCCCGCCCGCAGCGCCTTGCCGAGCACCGCCTCGCCCCGCGCGAACGGCAAGAGCGTCGCCTCGACCCCACCGCCGCGCCCCGCCAGCAGCTCGTCGAGCGCCGCCGCCTCGGCGACCGAGAACGTGTGGACGAAGCGCACGGCCGGCGCCGGGGCCGGCCCACGATCGGCGCAGCCCAGCCCGAGGGCAGCCGTGAGCACGAGGATCCGACGCACGGCGCGCAGAGTAGCCTGCGTCGTCGCACGACGCGCGCCACGACCGCCACGACGGTCAGCGATCGCGGCGGCGCTCGCCGTTCGTCGGCGTCCGCGAGGTTCCCGGACGGCGACTCGCCGAAGCCGAGGCCCGAGGGTCCGAGGCCTGGGCCCGGGGCCCTGGCGCCGGAGCCGGCGTGATATCAATCGCCATGCGCAGCATGACCGGGCACGGACGCGGCCTCGCCGCCCACGGCGCGGCCCGCGCGACGATCGAGCTGCGGTCGGTCAACCACCGGTTCCTCGACGTCAAGGTGCGCGGCGCGGTGTCGCCGGCGATCGAGGACGTGGTGGCGGCGCGGGTTCGCGATCGACTGAGCCGCGGCGCGGTCTCGTGCACGGTGCGGCTCGATCGCCAGGGCGGGGCCGGCGGCGTGCGGATCGATCGCGACCTCGCCGCCTCCCTCCATGCCTCCCTCACCAGCCTCGCCGCCGAGCTCGGCCTGCCGCCGCCGACCCTGCGCGACATCGTCGCGCACCCGGGCATCATCAGCATCGACGCCGGCGACGTCGGGGCGGAGGAGGGCGACGCGGCGGCGGCCGCGGCCGCCGCGACCGCGCTCGCCCTCGATCAGCTGGTCGCGATGCGCGCCGCCGAGGGGGAGGCGCTGACCCGCGAGCTCACCGAGCGCGGCCGCACCGTCGGCGAGCTGATCGCGGCGATCGGCCGCGCCGCCGCCGGCGCCTCGACGGTGGCGCGCGATCGCCTGCACGACCGCCTGGCTCGCCTGCTCGAGCCGGGCGCCGTCGACGCCGGCCGCCTGGCCCAGGAGGTCGCGATCCTCGCCGAGCGCGCCGACGTCACCGAGGAGCTGGTCCGCGCCGCGAGCCACCTCGGCCAGCTCGAGGTGTCGCTCGGCGCCGGCGGCGAGCCGGTCGGGCGCCGCCTCGACTTCCTCACGCAGGAGCTCGGCCGCGAGATCAACACCATCGGCTCGAAATCCTCCAGCGCGGAGATCGCGCGCCTCGTCGTCGACGCCAAGGCCGAGCTCGAGAAGATCCGCGAGCAGGTACAGAACGTCGAGTGATCCGCCCCGACCCCGTGCTTGAATCGACCCACGCCGTGACCCCGCCCGCCGTTACCCCGCCGTCGCCCGCCCGCGGCAGCCTCATCATCGTGTCGTCGCCGTCGGGCGCCGGCAAGACCACGCTGACCCGCCGCCTCCTGCAAGAGCACGACACGCTCGACTTCTCGGTCTCGTACACGACGCGGGCGCGCCGCGACGGCGAGGTCGACGGCCGCGACTATCACTTCGTCGATCCGGTCACGTTCGAGCGCATGGTCACCGGCGGCGAGCTCGCCGAGCACTTCGTCGTCCACGGCAACCACTACGGCACGGCGCGCGCCCCGATCGAGGCGGCGATCCGCGCGGGCCGCGACATGATCTTCGACGTCGACTACCAGGGGGCGCGGGCGCTGGCCTCGCAGTGGCCGTCCGACTCGGTGCGGGTGTTCATCCTGCCGCCCGATCTGGCGACCCTGGCCGCGCGCCTGCGCCAGCGCGCGACCGACACCGCCGAGGTCATCGAGCGCCGCCTGCGCAAGGCGATCGAGGAGCTCGCCCACTACACGCAGTACGATCACCTGATCGTCAACGAGCGGCTCGACGAGGCGTACGGCGTCCTGCGCGCCGTCTACCTGACGCGCCGCTACGGCGAGCTCGACCGGCCCGACGTCGAGCTCCCGCTCGCCGAGCTCGCCGGCCAGGTCGCCGCCAACCGGTCGCACGACCCGGCGGCGCACGCGCGCACGCTGATCGCGTCGGCGCCCGCATCGTGAGCTGATGTCCCTTCGCGGGGTTGGGGGCTGCGACCTGGGTGCGACCTACCCGTGCGGTTGAACGGCCTCGCTCGGCGAGCAGACACGAGCACGCTGCCAAAACCCGTCTTGACGGATCCACCCGGGAGGGGGACGCTTGTTTCATGCGGTCCAGTCGGGTGGTCTCGTCGCTGGCATTGGTGATCGCCGGGGTCGCGCTCGCCTCCGGTTGCTCGCGGACCTTTCGGGCGTCGGTGGTGCAGCCCAATCCGCTCGTGAAGCCGACGGAGACGCTGCGCGACTCGGAGCGGGTCGTGATCATCACCGGCGACATGGAGCTCGACGTGCCGCGCCCGCCGGAGAAGGCGCAGCAGGTCTCGGTCGAGCACCGCCGCCGCTACCCGCTCGAGAACGCGGCCAGCTTCACGGTCGTGTCGCGCGACCGGCTGCGCTTCCACGTGCAGCTCGAGCACAAGTGGCAAGAGTGGGCCGACCCGCGCACGTGGGAGGTCTACATGGTCGACGACGAGGGCCAGCGCTACCTGCCCGACAGCGTCGAGCACGGCGGCACCAAGCACCTCGTGACCATGTGGGACCGCGAGGTGCGCACGGCGCAGCGCAACATGTACGGCGACATCGTCGCGATCAACGAGGACGGCTGGAAGCGGCGCCAGTCGCTCGGCTCCCTCTCGGTGTTCCGCGGCAAGGCCGACTTCGTCTTCTATCGCCGCGATCTGTTCACGCCGAAGGAGCGCAAGCTCAAGCTGGTCGTGCGCCGATCGGGCCAAGCGTTCGAGTTCACCTGGAACTTCCAGGATCAGATCGCCGGTTACTGACCGGACGAGCGTGGCCATTCCGGTAGCTGCTGGAATGTTGCAGCCGAGGTAGAATCAGAGCCTCGTCCGCATGACCTTCGAGCAGATCCTCTCGGATATCGCCGCCTACGATCCCAACGCCGATCTCGATCGGGTGCGGCGCGCCTACGACTTCGCGTCGAAGGCGCACGAGGGACAGACCCGCCGATCGGGCGATCCATACGTGACCCACCCGCTGTCGGTCGCGGCGATCATCAGCGAGCTCAAGCTCGACGTCGCGTCGGTGTGCGCCGGCCTCTTGCACGACTGCGTCGAGGACACCTCGGCGACGGTCGAGCAGCTCCAGGGCCTGTTCGGCAAGGAGATCGCGTTCCTGGTCGACGGCGTCACCAAGCTCGGCAAGCTGCCGTGGTCGACCAAGGAGGAGCAGCAGGCGGAGAACTTCCGCAAGATGCTCCTGGCGATGGCGCGCGACATCCGCGTCATCCTGGTCAAGCTGTGCGACCGCCTCGACAACATGCGGTCGCTGTATCACCTGCCGCCGGAGAAGCAGGAGCGCATCGCCGCCGAGACGATGCAGATCTACGCGCCGCTGGCCAACCGGCTCGGCATCTCGTGGATCAAGGTCGAGCTCGAGGACCTGGCGTTCAAGTACCTCCACCCGGGCGAGTACGGCCAGCTGGCGGCCGAGGTCATGAAGACCCGCGCCGAGCGCCAGGAGTACATCTCCACCGTCGAGAAGCTGATCGAGAAGGAGATGGCCGACCACGGCGTGACCTGCGAGGTCAGCGGCCGCGCCAAGCACTTCTGGTCGATCTACCAGAAGATGAAGAAGACCGGCGCGACGTTCGAGGAGATCCACGACGCGATCGGCTTCCGCGTCGTCACCGACTCGCAGATGCACTGCTACCAGGCGCTCGGCGTCGCCCACCAGACGTGGACGCCGATCCCGGGCCGGTTCAAGGACTACATCGCGCTGCCCAAGCCCAACCTGTACCAGTCGCTGCACACCGCGGTGATCGGCCCGCGCGGCGAGCGGATCGAGATCCAGATCCGCACCCGCGAGATGCACGCGGTCGCCGAGCACGGCATCGCGGCGCACTGGAAGTACAAGGAGGGCCGGCCCAACGACGACGAGAAGAAGTTCGCCTGGCTGCGCCAGCTGATGGAGCACCAGAAGGAGCTGCGCGATCCGACCGAGTTCCTCGAGTCGGTCAAGCTCGACCTGTTCGGCGACGAGGTCTACGTCTTCACGCCGCGCGGCGACGTCAAGGCGCTGCCCAAGGGCTCGACCCCGATCGACCTCGCCTACGCGGTGCACTCGTCGGTCGGCGACCACTGCTCGGGGGCGCGCGTCAACGGCATGATCGTCCCGCTGCGCTACCAGCTGCGCAACGGCGACACCGTCGAGATCATCACCAACCCGAACCAGCGGCCGAACAAGGACTGGCTCAACCTGGTCAAGACCGCGCGGGCGCGCACCAAGATCCGCTACCTGCTGCGCAAGGAGCAGCGCGATCGGGCGATCTCGCTCGGCAAGGACATCCTCGACAAGGGGCTGCGCAAGCGCGGCCTGACCCTGTCGAAGTCGGAGAAGCAGCTCGACAACGCGGCGCGCGAGCTGCGGCTCGGCGACTCGGACGAGCTGGTGCTGCAGCTCGGCTACGGCAAGGTGACGGTGACGCAGGTGCTCGAGAAGCTCCTGCCCGACGACGTCAAGCGGGCCGACGAGGCCGAGAAGAAGCCCGAGGGCGTCTTCAAGCAGCTCCTGCGCAAGGTGACGCGGCGCCAGAGCGGCAGCGGCATCCTGGTGCAGGGCGACGCCGACATCCTGGTGCGGTTCGCGCGCTGCTGCTCGCCGCTCCCCGGCGATCCGATCGTCGGCTACATCAGCCGCGGCAAGGGCGTCACCGTCCACCGCCGCGACTGCGACAAGGGGCTCGACCTCGACCCCGAGCGCCGCGTCGAGGTCTCGTGGGACGGCCACGGCAAGGGGACCCACGAGGTCGCCATCCAGGTCCTGTGCGCCGACAAGCCGGGCCTGCTCGCGACGATCTCGCAATCGTTCAGCGAGGCCGGCGTCAACATCTCGCAAGCCCACTGCCGCGCGACCGACAGCGGCCGCGCCGTGAACACGTTCCACGCGACGGTGAAGGACCTCGATCAGCTCAAGGGCGTGATCCGCGCCCTGTCGCGCATCAAGGGCGTCTACTCGGTCGACCGGGTCTCGGCCGAGCCGTCTTAGCGCTTCGCGAGCGACGCGGCCGGGGCCGGCTGGCCCGGCTCGCCGAAGCCGGCGAACAGCTCGGTCATCGACTTGGTCGAGTGCTTGGCCTGGGCGTTCTTGCGCTTGCGGCCCGCGTTCTTGTGCTTGCGCTTGCGCCGATTCTCGGAGGATGCGGTATTCGAGGCCATGGTCGGGTCCTGGTCGGGTGGGTCGCGATCTCTAGCCGTTCCCCGCCATGGTGTCAACCGGCACCCCACCGCGGCGGTCAGACCTCGAGGTCGACCTCGGCGCGCTCGGAGGCGTGGCGGAGGAGGCCGCGCAGGCGGCGGCCGGTGTCGCCGTGCAGGTCCGCGAACTCCACGCCGAAACCGGGGTTCTTGCCGTGCCGGATCCAGGCGACCGAGCCCTTGGTCGCCAGGGTCTCGCCGTTCGGGACCGAGATGGCGAGCTCGACCTCGTCGCCGACGCCGGGCGGCTGCTCGGCGCGCACGAACGCGCCGCCGACCGACAGATCGTCGACCATCGTCGGGTGGGTGGCGCCGCCGCCCAGCGCCCACGACGCGTGCAGCGACGACGGGAAGCGGTCGTGGCCGCGGTGCATCACCTTCTCGACGCGCAGCTCGCCCTGCGCGACCGCGAGGCAGAAGTCGCGCGTCGTCGCGTCGGCCGGGTCGAACGCGAAGCGCAGGCCGTGCTCGAACGCGATCCCCACCACCAGGGCGCGCACCAGGGCGCGGTTGGGCAGGCCAGGGAAGCTCAGCTCGATCAGCACCTTCTCGCCGATCGTCGCGTCGGTGCGCGTCCGCGTCGACAGGCTGCCCCCGTCGGCGGGGTGATAGGCGCTCAGGAGCTCGTCGGACGACGCAAACGCGAGGGTGATGAGACGCATGGACCCTCCAGGTGGATCAGGCTGGGGCCGGTTGCCTTCCGTGCAGGATGCCCTTACGATTCGCACGATTGCAAGATAAGGGCGCGAGATGAAAGTTTGCCCAAAGTGCGGGAGCCAGTACGGCGACGATGCGAACTTCTGCACGCTCGACGCGGGACGACTGGTGCCTGCGTCCACGCTGTCCGCCGGACCGTCGCCGGCGGCCCCCGCCGTCCGTAACGATCTGCTCGGTGGCCGCTTCGAGCTCGGACCGCGCGTCGGCGGCGGCGCCACCGGCGCGGTGCACCGCGCGGTCGACACCCAGACCGGCGCGCCGGTGGCGGTGAAGGTGATCGCGCCGGCGGTCGTGGCGCAGCCGATGCTGGCCCAGCGCGTCGAGCGCGAGCTCAAGCTCCTCGAGAAGGTCGATCACCCGGCGGTCGCGCGGGTCCTCGGCTCCGGCCGCCACGGCGAGCAGCTGTGGTTCGCCATGGAGTGGCTCGAGGGCACGCTGCGGCTGTCCGACGTCGTCAGCGCCGGCGGCATCGAGCCGGAGCGCGCCAGCGACCTCACCGTCGCGATCGGCGGCGCCCTCGTCGAGGCCGCCAAGGTCGGCGTCGTGCACCGCGACCTGTCGCCCAAGAACGTGCTGATCGGCGGCGATGGCGTCGTGAAGCTGATCAACTTCGCGCTGCCGGTCCCCGGCGAGCGGGTCGCCGGCGTGCCGAGCTTCCTGTCGCCCGAGGCGATCGAGGGCAAGCCGGTCGATCAGCGCTCGGCGACCTACTCGCTCGGCGCGCTCTACTACTACCTGCTCACCGGCCAGGCCCCGTTCGTCGGCGACGCCGAGGCGGTCCACGCCGCGCACCAGGCCGGCGGCGTCGCGCCGCCGTCGCAGCGCGCGCCGGTGCCGGCCGACATCGACGCGCTCGTCGGCCGCGCGATGGAGCGCAAGCCGACCCAGCGGTTCCTCACGCTGCGCCAGTTCCTCGACGACATCGAGAAGGTGAAGAAGGGCCCCGACGGCGGGGCCAGCTCGACCGCGTCGTTCGGCCGGGTCGGCAAGAAGCCCAAGGAGCTCGCCAACACGATGCGCGGCCTCGGGCCGCTGCCCGGCGGCGAGGAGGAGGAGGCCGCGGCCGCGAGCGCGTCGCCGCCTCCGGGCGTCAGCGGCGGCAAGCTGCCGGCCGGCATGCCGACCGTCCGCGAGATGAGCGCCGTCGCCGAGCCGACCTTCGGCGCCCCGGCGTTCGGCCCGCCGGCGGCGGCGCCGCCGGTCAATGTCGGCCCGCCGCACGCGGTGACGCCGCACGTCGCGGTCGCGCCGCCGCCGGCCGCCGCGACTCCCGTCGCGGCCGCCGCGCCGGGGATGTCCACGTTGCCCGGTTACCAGCCGCCCACCGCGGCGGCGCGGGTCGCCACGCCGCCGGCCGGCTCCCCGGTCGTCGCGGCGACGCCGCCGATCGCGTCGCCGCCGGTGGTCGCGTCCGCGCCGCCGGCCATCGGCCTCGCCGCCTCGGTCGGCGTGCAGCCGCAGCCGGCGGTGTCGGGCTCGCCGTGGGCGCCGCCGGCCGGCGCGATGCCGGCCGCGGCGGCGATGCCGATGGCGGCCAACCCGATGGCGGCGACCGCGCCGCACCCGCCGATCGTGGCGGCGCCGGCGGTCGCTCCCGCCGGGGCCGGCGGCAAGAAGAAGCCCGAGGCCAAGGACAAGAAGTCGGCGAAGTCGAAGTTCCGCGAGACGATGTGGTTCAAGAAGGGCGACCTCGACGCCGCGGCGGCCGAGGCGGCGGCCACCGACAAGGAGGGCATCGCCGTCGACAAGGCCGACATGCTGCCGATCGAGGAGCGCTACGGCGACGACGGGTCGATCACGACCAGCGACGCCGAGCGCTACAGCCTCAAGACCGGCCACACCTCGGCGATCCCGGCGATGCGCGAGGGCGGCCCGGTGCGCTCGGCGAGCGTGTCCGAGGACGAGCTGATCGGCGAGATGAAGGGCGGCCGCAAGAAGTTCGTCGCCATGATCATCGCCGGCGTCGTCGCCGTGGTGATCCTCGCGATCCTGTTCGCGCGGATGTGATCAGGCCGGCAGCGCGACGACCAGCGTCGTCGGGCTCGGCCGCGCGGCGAGCCGGCCCGCCAGCGCGTCGACGGTGACGACCTCGACGAGCGACGCCAGGTCGAGATCGCCGCGCACCGCGAGCGCCGCCAGCTCGGGCACCAGATCGGGGTGGCAGCCGGCGACGCCGGCGATCGTCACCTCCTGCGCCAGGGCGTCGAGCGGCATCGCCGGCGCCGCCGGGCGACCCGGGCCGGTGGCGACCACGACCGTCGCGCGCGGGCCCGCCGCGGCGAGCGCCGCCGGCAGGAGCGACGCGTCGGCGACGAGCACCTTGCGCGGCCGCGCCCCGTGATCGCGCAGCGCGGCGTCGGCGGCGGCCGGGTCGAGCCCGATCGTCGTCGCGCCGGCCAGCGCCGGGTCGTCGGTGGCCAGCACCGCCGGTGCCGCCTTGGCAGCCAGCACGGCCATGCACAGCCGCGCCAGCGCGCCGCGGCCCCAGATGATGGTCGGCTCGCGCGGGCCGATCCCGGCGCGCGCGTACAGCGCGTACGCGACCGCGAGCTCGCCGCCGAGCGCCGCCGCCGCCGGGCCGGGCAGGGCGAGCGCGCCGTCGAGCCGGCACAGCCAGCGCGCCGCTGCCGTCATGTGCGTCGCCAGCGCGCCGGGGCCGTCGACGCCGTGGGTGGCGCCGGTCGGGCACAGGACGGCGCCGCCGCGCCGGCAGCGGTCGCACTCGCCGCACGGCGCCGACGACGGCACCAGCACGCGGGCGCCGAGCCACTCGTCGGCCGCGGCGCCGACCGCGGTGACGCGCCCGACCGCCGCGACGCCGGGCACCCGGCCGAGCGGGGTCGCCGGCCACGGCTCGACCGCGGCCGCCTCGACCGCGACCACGACCCGCCCTTCGCCCGGCGCCACGTCAGCGAGCTCGATCGCGGCGACGCCGTCGGCGGTGCGCCGCCACGCCTGACCGCTGGTCATCGGGCGACTCGCTCAGGCCAGATCGTCGTCATCGGCCGGATCGCGGTCATCGTCGCCGCCGTGGCCCCACTGGTGGCCGCTGGTCGTCGGCGCCTCGGGCCACTGCCCCTCGTTCGGGGGCGCCGGCGTCGGGCCCATCAGCGAGCTCTCGTGCTCGTCTTCCTCGTCGGTCATGGTCGGCCGGCCGCGCCGCGGGACCTCGGCGCTCGCCGCCTGGCGGAAGCCGCCGTCCTGCGAGTCGTCGACCACCTCGGCCTCGAGCAGGTCGTCGTCGACGCTCTCGTCGACCGTCGGCGGCGGCGTGAGCGGCATCGCCCCAACGCCGTGGATCGTCTGCCGGCTCGGCGGCGCGCTGGGCGGCGCGGTGCGCGGTCCGCCGAACCCGCCGCCGGCGGGCGCCGGCGGCGGCGCGGACATGAACGTCGCGGTCGCCGGCGACGCATAGGAGGTCACCGGGGCGCCCTGGCGCGCGTACGGTTGGCTCACCACCGGGAGGCCGTTGCGCGCCCGCCAGCGCTCGAGCGCGGCGGCCAGCTCGTCATACGGGATCATCGCGGCGACGATACACCAGCTCGCCGCGGCGCGGGCTTCGCCGGCCCCGCCTACTTCAGCGCACCCATCAGCACCGCCATCTCGTCGTTGATGCTCGAGGGGATCGTGAACCCCTCGGTGTTCATCATCTCCTTGACGTGATCGCGCACGTCCTCGAGCGACGGCCGCGAGCCCTTGCCGGCGATCCACCCGCGCGCGAGGCCGGTGAAGATGCGGGCGTAGCGGCCGCCGCCCACCGAGAAGACCTCGTGCGTCAGGTTGCACTCCTCGCTCACCAGGTAGCAGGCGAGCGGCATGACCTGCTCGGGATCGAGGTACTCGGTCAGCGGCCCGAGCAGCTGCTCGGTCATCCGCGTCCGCGCGATCGGGGCGATCGCGTTCGACTTGATGTTGTGACGCGCCCCCTCGACCGACAGCACGTTCGACAGCCCGAGCAGCCCCATCTTGGCGGCGCCGTAGTTGGCCTGGCCGAAGTTGCCGAAGATGCCGGCCGCCGACGACGTGAACAGGAAGCGGCCGTAGCTCTTGTCCTTCATGATGCGGAACGCCGGCTGCGACACGTGGAAGGCGCCGCGCAGGTGGACGTCGAGCACCGCCTCGAGATCGGACGGCTCGAGCTTGGCGAACGACTTGTCGCGCAGGATGCCCGCGTTGTTGATGACGATGTCGACCGTGCCGAACGCCTCGACGGCGCGGCCGACGATCGCGGCGCCGGCCTCGGGCGTGGCGACCGACTCGTAGCTGGCGACCGCGGTGCCGCCGGCGGCGACGATCGCGGCGACGGTCTGGTCGGCGGCGTGGCTCGACTGGCCGGAGCCATCGGCGGCGCCGCCGATGTCGTTGACGACGACCTTGGCGCCGCGCCGCCCGAGCTCGAGGGCGTAGGTGCGGCCCAGGCCGCCGCCGGCGCCGGTGACGATCGCGACGCGGTTGTCGAAACGGATTTCAGGCACGGCGCACTATCACCACACGTCGGCGCGGCGGACAACCCGCCGGGGCTCTGCTAGAAGTCGGGCGATGTCGGAGTCCGGTCTGCGGGTGATCCGGTCGCCTCTCATCCCGGCGGGGCCCGGCGGCTTCCTCCACGGCTTCCCCGAGCGGACCGGCGGCGTGTCGGTCGGCGCCCGGGCCTCGCTGAACCTGGGCTACCGGTGGGGCGACGATCGCGACCGGGTCGACGAGAACCGGGCGATCCTCGCCGCCCACGAGGGCTTCGCGCTCGCGGACCTCCAGGTGACGCGCCACGTCCACGGCACCAACGTCTGGCGGGTCGGCGAGCCGGCCCCCGACGAGCTCGAGTTCGACGGCCTGGTCACCGACCGGGTCGGCCCGGTGCTCGGCGCGTTCGCCGCCGACTGCGTGCCGATCCTGTTCGCCGATCCGGTCGCGCAGGTGTGCGGCGCGGCACACGCCGGCTGGCGCGGCACCGTCGCCGGCGTCGCCGAGCGGGTCGTCGCGCGCATGGCCGAGCTTGGCGCGCGCCCCGGCGACGTCCGGGTCGCGCTCGGGCCGTCGATCGGGCCGTGCTGCTTCGAGGTCGGCCCCGAGGTCGTCGACGCCTTCCGGTCGCGCTTCGGCGACGCGCCGGGCCTGGTCGTGTCAGGGCCGGCCAAGGAGCACGTCGACCTACGCGTCGCCCTGAGGCGCGCGCTTGCCGAGGCGGGCGTGCGCGACGAGCAGATCGACGCGACGCCCCCGTGCACGCGCTGTCACCCCGACCGCTTCTTCTCGTACCGTCGGGACGGCGCCAAGGGCGGCGTCCACATGGGCTTCATCGGCCTCTGGCCGAGGTGACGTCTCGTAGTTTCGGTGGTTTGGCCGCCGCCCGGGGCGGCCCGCGCGGGCGTATACTGCCGGTGCATGCGGCCGATGGTCGGGGATAGCGAGGTCGACGCCGGGAACGAGGACCGGTCGGCGGCCGGGCTCCTCGTGGTCTGGAGCGGCGACCTGCCGCGGCTGGCGACGCTGCGCGTGCCCGCGGCCGGCCTCATCGTCGGCCGCGACACGCTGACGTGCACCAACGACGACCGGCTGTCGCGCCAGCACGCCCGCATCCGCTGGAACGGCACCCGCTTCCAGGTCGCCGACCTCAGCAGCCGCAACGGGACGTTCGTGGGCGGCTCGCTGGTCTCCGATGGCGAGATCACCGCGCTGCCGCCGGTGGTCGTGCGCACCGGCCGGACGATCAGCGTGCTGTGCGGCGACGTCGAGCGCCACGAGGCCTGCCCGATGGCGATGGTCGAGGGCGCGGTCGTCGGGCCGACCCTGCGCCAGGCGTGGGACGCGATCGACCGCGCCGCCCTGACCAGCCGGGTGGTGCTCCTCACCGGCGAGAGCGGCGTCGGCAAGCGGATGGCGGCGCGCCGCTTCCACACCGCGTCGCTGGCGACCGGGCCGCTGGTCGCGGTCGACTGCGCCGCGATGGCGCCGGACGCCGCCGCCCGCCGGCTGTTCGGCGGCGACGGCGAGGGCGCCGGCTGCGTCGCCGCCGCCGAGGGCGGGACGCTGGTCCTCGACGAGGTCGCCGAGCTGGACCCCGAGGTCCAGGTCGCCCTGGTGCGCCTGCTGGAGAGCGCGGACGCGCGGCCGATGCCGGCGCGCATCGTCGTGACCACCCACAAGGATCTGCGCGCCGAGGTCCAGGCCGGCACGTTCCGCGAGGAGCTGTACGCCCGCCTCGGCGGGCCGGAGGTGCGGATCCCGCCGCTGCGCGACCGGATCGAGGACATCCCCTGGCTGGTCGCCGAGGCGGTGCGACCGTCGCGCCTGCCGGCGCACCCGGGCCTGGTCGAGGCCTGCCTCCTGCGCCCGTGGCCGGGGAACTGCCGCGAGCTGATGGACGAGCTCGGGCGCGCGGCGCAGGCCGCGGTCGAGGCCGGCCGCCTGGCGGTCCGCGCCGAGGATCTCGACGGCGCCGCCGGCCGCGTGCTGACGACCGGCGAGCTGCAGACGATCCCGCCGCACGCGAGCGGCCGCATCCGGGTCACGCCGGTGCCCGAGCCGTCGTCGATCCTCGACGCGCTGCGGCTCGAGGACGGCAACGTCAGCCGGGCGGCGCGCCGCCTCGGCCTGCACCGCAACCAGCTGCGGCGCTGGCTCGCCAAGCACCCCGAGGCGGCCGCCCTGGTCGCCGGCAGCCTCGAGGACGACGACCTGTCGCGCGGCACCCTCGGCTGACGGCGGGGCCTCGTTCCTACTTGTCGAGCTGGACGCCGTACTCGGGCAGGATCTCGCCGGTGAGGGCGGCGATCACCGTGGCGGCGCGGTGCCAGTCCCCCAGCGAGCGCAGCGAGCGGTCAACAATGACTCTGGGTGTGCGAGGACACTGGTGACGCGCGAGGTCTGATTTCACGCTCGCGGCGGTCTTACTTGTCGAGCTGGACGCCGTACTCGGGCAGGATCTCGCCGGTCAGCGCGGCGATCACGGTCGCGGCACGGTGCCAGTCGATGATCGCGCGGGCCTGCGCGAGCTGCGAGGCGCGCAGCTCGTCCTGGCGGATCATGACGTCGACGTTGCGCGACTTGCCGAGGGTCATGCGCGCCTTCTCGACCTGGAGGTTCTGCTCGGCCAGATCGACCGCGCGCACCGAGATCTTGTAGGCGCGCTCGGCGACCTGCACCTGCGCGATCGCGCGGGTGAGCGCCTCGATCACCTGGTTGCGCACGTCGATCGCGTTGACCCGGAGCTTCTCGCGGGTGGCCCGCTGCTCGCGCGCCGCGCCCCTGGCGGCGCCGCGGCCCCAGCTCGTGTCGTACGTGAGCCGCCCCGACGCGGTGTACTCGTCGAACTTGACCATGTTCTTGGCCGCGGTGAGCGGCCCGTCGGCGGTGCCGCTCGGCCCGAACGCCAGCACCAGGTCGAGGGTCGGCAGGATGCCGTTCTCGGTCACCTCGACCTCGATCGTCGCGCCGGCCTCGAGGGACTTGAGCCGGGCCAGCTCGGGGCTGTTGGCCAGCGCCGCCTCGACCATCCGGTCCTGATCCCAGGTCTTCTCCGGGATCGCCAGGTCGCCGGTCGACGACAGCAGCGCGTCGCCGCGGGCGATCGGCATCTGCACGGTGCGGCGCAGCGCCAGCGACTTGTCGAGCACGCTGTACTCGCCGGTCAGCGTGTCCTGCTCGCGCGTGGCGATCGCCTGCTGCACCGGGATCAGCTCGGCCTTGGCGACGCCGCCGCCGCGGATGCCGGCGTCGGTGACGCGCAGCTGCTCCTGGGCCAGGCCGAGGCTCGAGCGCCGGATCTCGAGATCGCGCTCGGCCGCGACCAGGTCGAGGTAGGCGAGGACGACGTCGCGCACGACGTTGATCGCCTGGCCGCGCGCGGCGACCTGGCTCGCGTCGCGCGAGTAGGCGGCGGCGCGCTCGCGCGCCCGCACCTGCGCCTCGCCGCGCCCGGCGAGGAGGTGCTGCTGGTACGTCGCGGTGACGGTCTCGGAGTAGATGTCGGACGTGCCGCTGAAGTCGGTGAACGTGCGGCCGCGCGACCAGATGCCGGTGCCGCTCAGCCCGATCGCGCCGCCGATCGACAGCGGCCGCATCAGGCTGGCGTCGAGCTGGACGCTGCTGTTGCGCGACGCCGTCAGGCTCGAGTAGCCGGTCTCGCCGGAGGCCTGGCCGTGGATCAGCCACTCCGACCACGACTGCGCCTGCTGGATCTGCGCCTCGGCGATCTCGACGTCGAGCCGCGCCGACGCCAGCGCCGGCGCCTGGCGCACCGCCAGCTGCAGGATGTCGACCAGCGACACCGGCTTGGCCGTGCCGGTGACGTCGGCGAACAGCGGCTCGACCGGCTGGATCTGGCCCGGCTGGGTCTGCGGCGCCGGCGGCGTGCCGCCGCGGCCGCCCGGCTGATCGGCGGGGGCGAAGTGGGCGCGTGACCAGTCGAGCACCGGATCGGCGGCGGCGGGGCTCACCGCGGCGAGAAAGAACAGCGTGGCCAGCGTACGGATGAGGCGCATGCGCGGGGTACGTTGGGGGTGCACGGCAGGGGTGTCAACCGCCCGCGCCGCGGTTGATTGTCTTCTACCGCACACCCAAACCACGCTCATCCGGTGGTAGGGTGTGCGCCCGCGATGGCCACGGTCCTCCGTACCTACTGCTTCCTCGACGCCATGCAGCCGCAGCTGGCGACGTTCATCGCCAAGACGGCGCGCGGCTTCTTGCCGGTGCCGGGCCAGGCCTCGCTGTGGGTGGAGATCGCGCCCGGCATCGCGATCAACCAGGTGACCGACGCCGCGCTCAAGGCGACCAAGGTGCAGCCGGCGGTGCAGGTCGTCGAGCGCGCCTACGGCCTCCTCGAGATCCACGACCACGATCAGGGCGAGGTCCTGTCGGCCGGCGCCACGATCCTCAAGCACCTCTCGGTCGAGGAGCACGACCGGCTCAAGCCGAAGGTGCTCACCAACCAGATCATCCGCGGCGTCGAGGCCTACCAGACGCAGATCATCAATCGCACCTCGCAGGGCATGATGATCCTGCCCGGCCAGTCGCTGTTCATCCTCGAGTGCGAGCCGGCCGGCTATGCCGTGCTCGCCGCCAACGAGGCCGAGAAGGCGGCGCAGGTGTTCCTGGTCAACGTCACGCCGTACGGCGCGTTCGGCCGCCTCTACATGTCGGGCCCGGAGGCGGAGATCGATGCCGCCGCCGCCGCCGCGATCGGCGCGATCCGCGCCGTCACCGGCAAGGAGCCGGAGAAGTTCGTCGATCGCTAGTGTTTCGTGTGAAGGAGCAACTCGATGGCTGACGCTCTCGGAATGATCGAAGTCAAGGGCTTCGTCGGCATGGTCGAAGCCGCCGACGCCATGGTCAAGGCGGCCAAGGTGGAGCTGGTCGGATTTGAGAAGACCGGCGGCGGCTACGTCACCGCGATCGTCCGCGGCGACGTCGCGGCGGTGAAGGCGGCGACCGAGGCCGGCCAGCGCGCCGCCGAGCGCGTCGGCGAGGTGGTCTCGGTCCACGTCATCCCGCGGCCGCACGCCAACGTCGACTCGGTCCTGCCGCTGGGCCGCGCCGGCGCCCACAAGTAGCATGGTCCTCGGCAAGGTCATCGGGACCCTCGTCGCCAGCCGCAAGGAGCCGACCCTGGAAGGGGTCACGCTCCTGGTGGTGCGCGCCTGCGACGTCGACGGCAAGCCGACCGGCGGCCCGCTGGTCGCGGTCGACGCCGTCGGCGCCGGCGTCGGCGAGATCGTGCTGTACTGCTCGGGCAGCTCGGCGCGGCAGACGGTGGTCACCAAGGACCGGCCGGTCGACGCGACGATCATGGCGATCGTCGATCAGGTCACCGTCGGCGACGAGCCGCATTACACGAAGTGAGGTAGGGCATGGCGATCGGCGGCCCTGGAGCCTTCGACGAGGCGCGCATCGAGGAGATCGTCAGCCGCGTGATGGAGCGGCTGGGGGGCGGCGCGACCGTGGCGCCGTCGCGGCCGGCGGTGGTCGGCGACGGCGGCAAGCGGGTGTCGGTGCCGCGCGGCACGCTCGGCGTCTATGCCGACGCCGACGCCGCGGTGAAGGCGGCGCGCCGCGGCTTCGAGGCCAACGAGCGGCTGCCGGTCGCGACGCGCATGAAGATGATCGCGGCGATGCGGGCGGTGACGCTGGCCAACAACGAGGCGCTCGCCCGCCACACCGTCGAGGAGACCGGGCTCGGCCGGGTCGAGGACAAGATCAACAAGAACCGGCTGGTCGCCGACAAGACGCCCGGGGTCGAGATCCTGCGGCCGGTCGCGTTCACCGGCGACGACGGCCTGATGCTGACCGAGCGGGCGCCGTACGGGGTGTTCCTGGCGGTGACGCCGACGACCAACCCGACCGAGACGATCCTGTGCAACGCGATCGGCATGGTCGCCGGCGGCAACTCGGTGGTGTTCAACGTCCACCCGTCGGCGGCGCGGGTGTCGAACTGGTTCGTGCACCTCCTGAACGAGGCGATCGCGTCGGCCGGCGGGCCGCGCGACGTGATCGTGTCGGTCGAGCAGCCGACCATCGAGAGCGCCCAGATCCTGATGAAGCACCCGCTGGTGCGCCTGGTGGTCGTCACCGGCGGCCCGGCGGTGGTCAAGTCGGCGATGGCGTCCGGCAAGAAGGTCATCGCCGCCGGTCCGGGCAACCCGCCGGCGGTGGTCGACGAGACCGCCCACCTCGACCGGGCCGCCGACGCGATCGTGCGCGGCGCCTCGCTCGACAACAACATCGTCTGCATCGCCGAGAAGGAGATCCTGGCGGTCGCGTCGATCGCCGACGAGCTCCTGCGCCAGCTGGGCCGCAAGGGCGCCCTGGTGCTCGACGCCGCCCAGGTCAAGGCGGTCGAGAAGGTCGTGATCGACGGCGATCACGTCAACAAGGACTGGGTCGGCAAGGACGCCGCGGCGATCGCGCAGGCGGCCGGCATCCGCGGCCACGGCCCTCAGCTGCGCCTCCTGGTCGCCGACGTCGACGAGAGCCACCCGTTCGTGCAGCACGAGCTCCTGACCCCGGTCGTCGGCTTCGTCCGCAAGCCGGACGCGGCCGACGCGATCGCGGCGGCGGTGCGGGTGGAGCACGGCTTCCACCACACCGCGACGATGCACTCGCTGAACATCGACAACATGGCGGCGATGGCGCGGGTCTGCAACTGCTCCATCTTCGTCAAGAACGACGCGTCGTACGCCGGCCTCGGCCTCGGCGGCGAGGGCTACACGTCGTTCACGATCGCCAGCCCGACCGGCGAGGGCCTGACGACCGCGGTCCACTTCACCCGCGAGCGGCGCTGCACCCTCAAGGAAGCCTTCCGCTTCGTCTGAGCCATGAGCCTCGGTCCTGCTCTCGGGTTGCTCGAGCTCTCCTCGATCGCGCGCGGCGTGGTCGTCGCCGACGCGGCGCTCAAGCGGGCGCCGGCGATCCTGCTGTCGTCGCGCACCCTGTCGGGCGGCAAGCACCTGGTGATCCTCGAGGGGGACGTCGCGTCGGTCGAGGAGGCGATGCTGGCCGGGCGCACCGCCGCCGGCGACCGGCTGGTCGATCGGGTCGAGCTGGCGATGGCCGACGATCAGGTGTGGCCGATGCTGATCCCCGGCGGCATCGTCGTCGGGAGCAACTGGGCGGACGATCCGGCCGCCGAGGCGGTCGCCATCGTCGAAACTCGCACGGTGTGCGCGGCGATCGCCGCGGCCGACGCGGCCTGCAAGGCCGCCGACGTCGTCGTGCGCGACGTGCGGCTGGCGGTCGACCTGCACGGCAAGGCGATCTTCACGTTCACCGGCGAGCTCGACGCGGTCGACGCCTCGGCCGACGCGGCGAGCGCCGCGGCCGCCGACCGGCTGGTCGGTCTCGAGCGCATCGCCCAGCCAGCGCCCGAGCTCCGCGGTAGCCTGTTCAGATGAGGAGCTCGATCAGAGACGCGCTGTTGCTGTCCGGGACCCTGGCGTTCGCGGCGTGCGCCCAGCCGGCCGCGCCCCCGACGACGCCGATGCCGCCGGAGCCGGGCATGCCGGAGGCCGCCGAGGCGACGACGCCCCAGGCGTCGACCGAGGCGCCGGCGGCCACGCCGGCCGCGCCGGCCAGCGCCGACGCCGTGCAGCTCACCGCGGTCGCGGAGGTGCGCGCGCCAACGCCGGCCGATCTCGGCCCGGCCGCCGAGCAGCCGATCGTCGCGGTGATCACCACCAGCGCGGGCGCGCTGCGCTGCACGCTCGACGCCAAGCGGGCGCCGATGACGGTGGCGAACTTCGTCGGCCTGGCGACCGGCACCAAGGCGTGGAAGGACCCGGCGACCGGCGAGGTGAAGCAGGGCGTCCACTTCTACGACGGCCTCATCTTCCACCGCGTGATCCCCGGCTTCATGATCCAGGGCGGCGATCCGCTCGGCCAGGGCACCGGCGGCCCGGGCTACAAGTTCGCCGACGAGATCGATCGGTCGGTGACGTTCGACGGGCCCGCGATCCTGGCGATGGCCAACTCCGGCCCGGCGACCAACGGCAGCCAGTTCTTCATCACCGACAAGGCCACGCCGTGGCTCGACGGCCGCCACACGATCTTCGGCCGCTGCGACAACGCCGACGTCGTCAGCAAGATCGCCGGCGTCCCGCGCGACGACGGCGACCGGCCGCTCACGCCGGTGAAGATCGAGTCGATCCGCTTCGAGCGGTAGCCGCGGCTGCGGGCCTCGTCTGCTTCGTTGGATGGTCCCCCCCACTCGTCACGACCAGACGGTCGCTCCTCGTGGGGACCCACCATCGGCCTCGCATCCGAGGCTCCTCGCTCGCGGCTACCCCCCGGAACCGGCGCTCCGGTCGCCGGTGCTACCCGGCCCAAGTCGCCGGCGAACTTGCCCACCGGCGGGGTGTGGGCCAGGATGCGCACGATGAAGCGCCTCGCCTTGATGGCTGCCGTGCTCGCGCTGGGAAGCGCGTGCAAGAAGTCGAAGACCACGACCGAAGAGGCTCCGATCGAGCCGGGCTCGACCCCCAAGACGCCGCCGCCGCCGCCACCGGTCGACGCGGCGGCGCCGGAGATCGACGCGGCCGCCGCGCCGGCGACGCCCGCCGACGGTGGCGCGGCTGCCGACGACGCCGCGGGTGGGGCCGCGCCCGCCGCCGACGCCGGTGAGGCCGCCGCCGCGCCGATGGACACGGTGCGGGCGCCGCTCGCGTCCGACCTCGCCGTCTACCTGAAGGGCATGCCGACCAAGGGCAAGCTGATGGCGACGATCGACACCACGATGGGGGCGTTCCACTGCGAGCTGTACGAGAAGGAGGTGCCGATGACGATCGCCAACTTCGTCGGCCTCGCCACCGGCAAGAAGCCGTGGACCAACCCGAAGACCGGCGAGACGATGAAGAACACGCCGCTCTACAACGGCCTGATCTTCCACCGCGTGATCCCCGAGTTCATGGTCCAGGGCGGCGATCCGCTCGGCCAGGGCACCGGCGGCCCCGGCTACGAGTTCGGCGACGAGTTCGTGCCGACCCTGCACATGGACGCGCCCGGCGTCCTGGCGATGGCCAACGCCGGGCCGGGCACCAACGGCAGCCAGTTCTTCATCACCGAGAAGGCGACCCCGTGGCTCGACAACCACCACACCGTGTTCGGCAAGTGCGCCGAGGGTGACCTGGTGAAGAAGATCACCGGCGTGCCGCGCGACGAGGGCGACAAGCCCAAGACGCCGGTCTCGATCAAGAAGATCACGATCAGCCGCAAGTGACCTCACCGGGCCTCGCGACCGACCTCATGATGGCCCGCTGGTCGGGCGAGGTCGTCGATCGCGGCGACCACCTGGTCGTCCGGCACCCGGACGAGCCGCTCAGCTGGACCGGCAACGCGATCGTCGTCGCGCCCGGGGCCGACCTCGACGGCTGGGAGGCGCGCTTCGCCGCCGCCTTTCCGGCGGCGCGCCACCGGGCGATCCGGGTCGACGGCGACGTCGACGCCGCGCTCGCCGCCGCGGCGCGGGCGCGCGGCTACCGGGTCGGCCGCGACGTCGTGCTGGCGGCGAACGACGGCGCCTGGCGCGCGGCGACCCCGGCGATCCGCCCGCCGGCCGACGAGCCGACCGTCATCATCGCCGATGCCGAGCCGCCGCCGCCGCCCACGCTGCGGCCCCTCGGCGGCGACGACGACTGGGACGCGCAGCTGATGCTCGCGATCGCCAGCGACGAGCTCGAGGAGCCGCGCGACGACGTCTACCGCATGTTCCTCGCCGACCGGGTCGCGACCCGCCGGGCCTGGACCGAGGCCGGGCGCGGCGCCTGGTGGGGCGCGTTCGACGACGGCCGGCTGATCGGCTCGCTCGGCCTGTTCGCCGAGGGCGGCCTGGCGCGCTACCAGGACGTCGTCACCCACCCGGATCACCGGCGTCGCGGCGTGGCGACCGCGCTGATCGTCGCCGCGGCCCGGGCGTCGTCGGCGACGACCTTCGTCCTGGTCGCCGCCGCCGACAGCGACGCGGCGCGCCTCTACCAGCGCCTCGGCTTCGCCCCGGTCGCCACCGTGACCGACCTCATCCGCCCACCGCCGTCGTGACCGTCTTCGAGTACAGTCGGCTCGGATGACCCACGAGCCGTCGCGCGAGGAGGGCGGACCCGCCGCCGAGGCGCCGGGCGTGCCGTTCAAGCGCTACCTGTTCGTGCCGGCGCTGGTGCTCGGCGCGATCGAGGCGATCGGCGTGGCCTACCCGCTGTGGAGCCTGTTCGAGCTGGCCCGGGTCGAGACCGGCACGCTGCTGCGGGTCGTGGCGCCGGTGCTGGTCGGCGCCGCCCTGGTGTGGAGCGCGGCGATCACCGCCTGGCTCCTGCCGGTGCGCGCCTGCGTCGCGGCGCGGCGGCGCGGCGCCAAGCTCGAGCCCGGCCTCGTCGAGCGCGGCTACCGCGCCGTCCTGCGCACGCCGATGCGGGTGTTCTTCGGCCGCATCGCCCTGTGGGTCGCGATCGCCTCGTCGGTCGGCCTGTTCCTGGCCCGCTACGAGGGCTGGCCGCCGGCGCGGGCGCTGGCGATGGCGTCGATCGCCGGCCTGCACATCGCGCCGATCGCCGGGGTGCGCGCGCTGTGGGTCGCCCAGATCCTCGGCGGCGTGCGCGGCCGGCTGTTCGCCATCGGGCCGCCGCTGCGCGCGTTCGCCGACGACCACTTCCGCCGCCTGGTGCTGGTGTCGCTGGTCATCGCCACGGGCGCGCTCGCCGCCCAGGCCGCGTTCCTCTACTACCTGGTGCCGATCGAGCTCGAGCAGTACCTCGCGGTCGAGACCTACCTGCCCGGCGTCGCCGCCATCGCCTGGTGCGGCTGGGTCGTCGCGGCGCGGCGCCAGACCCGTCGGCTCGAGCACTACCTGGCGATCGCCGCCGACGGCGACGCCGCCGAGGCGAGCGCGGTCTACCGCCTGGCCCAGTCGCTGCCGTACCGGCTGGCGCTGGTCGCGATCGGCGTGTGGATCGTCGTCGCCGCGGCGATGGGCGTCATCATCCGCTTCTACATCCGCATCGAGGTCGACAACACGATCGTCGCGATGGTCGCGCTGGTCGCGGTCGGCCTCGCCGCCGCGATCTACGAGACCCTGGGCCTGCGCGAGATCCTGTCGCCGCTGCTCGCCCACCTGTCGGCGCGCTACCGGATCCCGGTGCGGGCGATCGCGCCGGCCCTGTCGCTGCGCGGCAAGCTGCTGCTGTCGTTCGGCGGCGTCGTGGTGCTCGCCTGCGGCATGGCGCTCCTCTGGGGCTTCGTCCAGTACAAGAACCTGGCGACCGACGCGGTGGTGCGCCAGGCCGAGCTCGGCCTGCAGTGGGTGCGGTCGGAGGTGCAGGCCGCCGTCGCCGGCCGCGAGGAGACCCCGACGCCGGCGATGGTCGAGCAGGTGCTGCGCGACATCGGCGCTCGCAATCCTGACGCGTCGACCGTCGTCTACTACCTCGACGACGTCGAGCATCCGCTGCCGGCCGACATCGATCGGCGCCACGACATCGTGCGCATCGGCGGCGGGCCGATGGGGGCGCCGACCCTGCCGTGGTACGCGCGCGCCGCGATCCGCCGCGGCGCCGACCACGTCGAGATCGGCCCGGCGGCGCTGACCGGCCAGGCCGGCCGCCTGCGGGTGAGCTGGCGCGATCGCGTCTACGATCTCGGCGCCATCGCGGTGCTCTACCCCGACTACCGCGGCCGCGGCCAGTCGATGGTGCGGCCGCTCAAGGAGCTGTTCGTCTTCTTCATCGTCCTGTTCGGCGCCTGCGCCGGCATCGTCGCGGTCACGGTCGCCCAGTTCGTGCTGCCGATCCGCCGCCTCGAGCAGCGCGCCGACGCGATGGCGCGCGGCGAGCTCGCCGAGCCGGTCGTGTCGGGCGGCGACGGCGACGAGATCGGGCGCCTCACCTTCGCGCTCGAGGAGATGCGGCGGGCGCTGCGCGAGAAGCTGCGCTCGACCGAGGAGGTCAACCTCGACCTCGAGCGCGCGGTGCAGAAGCGCACCAAGGATCTGGCGCGCAAGAACAAGGAGCTGGCCGAGACGCTCGACAAGCTGACCCGCACCCAGGCCCAGCTGGTCCGCTCCGAGAAGATGGCGTCGATCGGCCAGCTGGTCGCCGGCATCGCCCACGAGATCAACAACCCGGTCAACGCGATCGTCAACACGGTCGGGCCGCTCGAGGAGGCGATCGGCGACCTCGAGGGCGACGACCGGGCGCGCCGCCACGAGGCGGCGACCGACATCCGCGACATGGTGCGGGTGGTGCAGCGCGGCGCCCAGCGCACCAAGGCGATCGTGCAGGCGCTGCACAACTACTCGCGCACCGACGACGAGAAGGTCGTCGACTTCGATCTCAACCGCAGCCTCGACGACTCGCTCGAGCTCCTGCGTCACCTGCTCAAGGGCAACATCACGGTCACCAAGCGCTACGGCGACGTCGGCAAGGTGTCGGGCCACGCCGGCCAGATCAACCAGGTCTTCATGAACCTGCTCACCAACGCGATCCAGGCGATGGCGGGGCAGGGCGACGCGACGATCACGATCGAGACCCGCCCGGTCGGCGCCATGGTCGAGGTGCGCATCGGCGACAGCGGCCCGGGCATCCCGCCCGACGTCGTGCCGCGCATCTTCGATCCGTTCTTCACGACCAAGGACGTCGGCGAGGGCACCGGCCTCGGGCTCGCCATCGTGCACGAGCTGGTCGAGCGCCACGGCGGCGCCATCGAGGTCGAGACCCAGGTCGGCAAGGGCACGACGTTCACCGTCACCCTGCCGCGGGTCGGCGAGGTCTCGCGCCGCGAGCGCAAGAAGACCGCCGGCGCCTAGCCGCGCCGCCCGACCGTCAGTCCGAGCACGTCAGGCTGAACTTGTTGTACGACCCACCACCGGCGCCCATCGACTCGGGGGACGTGTCGTACTGGACGTTGGCGTACTTCACGAGCTTGTAGAAGGTCCGAAAACAGGTCGGACACAGGCGGTTGTAGACGTAGATCGGGATCTTCTTGCCGAGCGACGCCGCGCTGTTGATCAGGACGTCGTCGGAGTTCAACGGCGGTGTGTCCCGGATGATGTAGATCTTCGTGTAGTCGATCGAGGCGTCCTTGAGCTTGGCCACGAGGTCCTCATAGGTCGCGCGGACGTGGCGCGGATTGAGGCGGAACGCCTTGCGCTTCTCGGGATCGTCGCCGTGCAGGAGCGCCTCCTCACCGAGGAGATCGTCGGGGTTGATCAGCACGGCGAGGTCGTTGGGCTTCGTCCCCTTCTTCTCGGAGAAGGCCGAGCTCCAGGTCGCGCCCATGATCAGGTGTAGATTGAAGTTTGGATTGGGCAGTTGATCCAGCGCGGCGATGAACTCGTGGAGGTTCGTGCCGCTGCCGAAGTGGGCCGATTCCGGCGCGTTATCGGAGCGCCCGATCGTGTCCAGGAGCGAGGGCGCTCCGCACCCACCCTTCACCTCGTCGAGGTTCGTGCACTTCTCCGTGACCGGCTGCCGCCAGTTCTTGCTGTCGCCGTCCGCCATCCACTCGGCCTTGGAGCACGTCTTGGTCTCCAGCCGGACGATGAGGCCCAGGTCGAGCAGCGGCTCGAAGAACCAGGTCTTCAGCTCGGTCACGTTCACCGCGCCGCACTTCTGCTCGAGGAGTGAGTACGGGTATCCGGTGATGTTCTTCAGCTTGAGCGGGCTCCAGCCCTTCGCCTTCAGCTTCTCCTTCAGCGGGGCGAGGTCCGTGTCGACCTTGAGCTGCTTCCTCTTCGCCATGATGAGGAGCGGCTTCAGGCCGTTGGAGACGGCGTCATTGACCTGGTAGTCGTTGGTCCCGAAGTCCTTCAGCTGGGTGAGGACCTTCTCGATGATCTCGACGGCCGACGCGACCTCTTTCTCCCCGGCGCTGGCCCGGCCCGGCACCGACGCGAGCGCCCCGAGCGTGAACAGGACGACCACAGCGACGTGCGTGCGATGCATGGAGCCCCCCAAGGTGCACCAAGCACGAAACGTGCCCCAAGGTCACCGAGGTAGGTCCACGTCGGACTCACGCAAGTTGCCATGACGAAAGCGGTGCCGGGGCCGTCTCGCCGAGCGACGAACGTGCGCGAGCGGTGCGTCGGCATGTTCGAGCCGCTCCCTACCTTGCTGGCGCGCGCCGGCAGGTCAGTCGGCGTCCTGCCGGTTGAGGACCGTGCCGTCGGGGTTGTAGGTCACGACCTCGGTCAGGGTCTGCTCGTCGTCGTAGTGGTACTCGGTGTACGAGCGCAGCTCGGCGTCGGGGCCGCGATAGGACACCTTCAGGTAGTTCCCCGCCGCGTCGAGCTCGTGGTCGAGGATCTTCTCGACCGTGCCGCCGGGCTCGACGTACCAGGTTCGCCACTGAACGCCGTGCTCGTCGCGGCGCGGCGGCGAATGGATGTGAGCGGGCACGTCGGGGTACTGCGCGCGGTGGTGGGCCATCGCTGGGGCGGGATCGTCGTCGCCTGCGTAGGTGACCGCGTGGAGACGATGCTCGAGATAGGTGCGGTAGTGAGGGAGCGCGCCCCCGACTTGCTCGGCGTACGTGCCGCTCGCGTGCGCGTCGGCCTCCGAGAGCTCGGTCATCGGATCGGCGTTGAAGAACTGTCGGAAATAGCGGGTCATGGCGTGAGGAACGGTCCGACGTCGAAGTCCGAGCCGCGGACGATCAGGGTGGCTTGCACGTCGAGGCCGTCGGTGAGGCCCTTGACCGAGTCGGCGATCGACGGCGCGTGGTCCGGGAAGAAGTGGAACGACGGGATCTTACCCTTCTTGATCCCGATCTCGAGGTCGACGGCCAGCTTGCCGCCGGGGGCGTTCACGCGGAAGCTGTCGGCGAGCCGCTGGAACTCGGGCGGGTCGACCAGGATCTCGAGATCGATGTCGCCCGGCGTCTTGCTGTGCATGGCGCTGCCCTGGACCTTGGCCTTGCCGGCGATCTTGCGCTTCGCCAGCTCGCCGTCGAGCTTGGTCGTGAACGCGTCGTACGCCGCCTTGTCCTTGAACCCGAACGGGTAGCCGCGCTTGCGCGCCTCGGCGAGGTTGGCGACCGACTCCTCGATCCGGTCGCCGAGCTGCTGCGGCACCTCGAGCGCCTCCTTGCCCTTCCGCGCCTTCTTCTGCGCCTTGTACATGTACGAGCGCAGGATGTCCTCGACGTCCTTCGGATCGCCCGACTCGCCGATCGCGCGGATCACCCGGCGGACGTCCTCCTCGGTTGCGTCCTCGAGCGCGCGCAGCGCGTCGGGGTGGCGCGCGACCAGGTCGTCCATCGACGCCCTGGGGATGTCGGGGAAGCGGGCCCGCAGCGCGGCGCCGGGATCGAGCATGAACGGGATGTCCGACAGGCCGTGGACGTGGCTGAGCGCGGCGCGCAGCTCGTCGCGCGCCGCGCCGCCGCCGACCCCGTCGAACAGCGCGAGCGCCTCCTTCAGCTTCTCGGGGTTCGCCTCGCCGGGCCGCATGGCGTCGCGGGCGCGGGCGAGCGCGGCGTCGGCCTTGCCGAGCTGCTCGAGATCGGCGTTGCTGAGCGCGTCGAGCTGCGCGCCGGTGAGGTTGGCGCGCTCGACCGCCTCGCGCAGGCGGTCCGGCTTGCCGGCGACCTTCACGTCGCCGAGGCGCTGGCTGAACATGACGCGATCGAGCTCGATCGGCTCGCCGCTCTTCACCTTCTTGAGCGAGCCGAGCAGGTTCTTCTTGCCGGCCAGGCGCTCGGCCAGCGTCGGATCGCTGGTGAGCATCGCCGCCAGTCGCTCGAGGTCGGCCTGCGACGCGGTCTTGAGCTGCTTCAGCGCGTCGTCGTTGACCTTGGACAGCGCGACCAGCGCCGGCTCGGCCAGGCTGTCGGCGTGCGCCCCGAGCCGGCCCTTCATCGACGCCCGCAGCTCGCCGAGCGCGTCGGCCGACAAGGGCGGCGGCGCCGCCGGCCCGAGCTCGCTGGCCGGCAGGTCGCTCGCCTTGCGATCGGCCTTGGTCGCCAGCTCGAAGGTGCCGTCCTCCTTGCGCACGTAGTAGTGGGCGCTCTGCTTGAGCTCGTCGGCGGTGAGCTCGTCGGCGCCCTTGTTCGGGAACTCGGGCAGCCGCTTGCCGCTCTCGAGCGCCTCGCGGGTGCTGTCGGACATCGCGACGAGGCCGGCGCCGCGCTCGGTGATCAGCTGGTCCACGACGCGGCGGTGGATGTCGACCTCGTTCTCTTTCCAGCACAGTGGGATCCGAAGCTTGGAATTCACGTGACTTGAAGTCGCGGC
>JADMIO011197765.1_pt1 | contig 28347 bp, 32 predicted proteins | sample 8958161 | NCBI WGS metagenome assembly JADMIO01 (sample SAMN16585339, study PRJNA669376) | soil metagenome | isolation source: Crop rotation soil | place: USA: Cullars Rotation, Alabama | collected 2011 | reverse complement strand
CCGCGACTTCAAGTCACGTGAATTCCAAGCTTCGGATCCCACTGTGCTGGAAAGCGTCCCCTCCCCCTCGAAGCCCATGGACTGATCGGCGACTGCCGCACGGCAGCGCTCGTCGCGCACGACGGGAGCATCGCCTGGGCGTGCTTCCCGCGGTTCGACTCGGACGCCTGCTTCGCCCGCACGCTCGATGAGGAGCGCGGCGGGGAATTCAAGGTGTCGCCGACGGCCTCGTACCGCTCAACCCAGCGCTACGTCGACGATACGAACGTGCTCGTGACGGATTTCGTGGGCTCGACCGGCCGCGCGCGGCTCATCGACTCCTTCAGCGTCGCTCGGGGCCGGGGGGCGAGGCTCCTCGCGCCGGACCATGAGATTCTCCGCGTGCTTGAGGGCGTGGAAGGAGAAATGGGGCTGAGCTTCGTCTTCGCCCCGCGGCGCGAGCTCGGGACGCGGCCCATCCCGCTCGAGCGCTTCAAGCCGTTCGGCATCCGCTGCAGCCAGAAGGGGGGGCTTCTCCTCCTCCGGACGTCGCTCCCGGCGCAGGCGCTCGAGCTCGAGGGAGCGCGGGCCCGGGGCCGCTTTCGACTCCGCGCGGGAGAGCGCGTGATTTTCTCGCTCACCTACAACGCCGAGGCTCCGGGCGTGGTGCCGCCGCTTGGCGAGGCCGCGCTTGAGCGCCTCCGTGAGACGGAGGCCTACTGGCGCCAGTGGGCTTCGCGGGCGCGGTACCAGGGCCCTTACGAACGGCTGGTGCGGAGGAGCGCGCTTGCGCTCAAGCTGCTCTGCTTCGCCCCGTCGGGCGCCGTGATCGCCGCCCCGACGACGTCGTTGCCCGAGACCCGGGGCGGGTCCCGCAACTGGGACTACCGCTACTGCTGGCTCCGCGACGCGGCGTTCACGACCCGCGCCCTCACGCGCCTCGGCTACCTCGACGAATCCGCCGCCTACTTGGGATGGCTCCTTCACAGCACGCGCCTCACCTGGCCACGCTTGCAGACGCTCTACTCCGTCTATGGAGGCCCGAGCGCTCCCGAGCGCGTCGTCCCCGAGCTCTCCGGGTACGCCGGCTCGCGGCCCGTGCGCGTCGGGAACGCCGCTTCCCATCAGCACCAGCTCGACGTCTACGGCGAGGTGATCGACGCGTTCTCGGAGCTGCTGCCGCACCTAGGACGCGTGGACGGCGAGACGCGGAAGATGCTGACGGGCTTCGCGCGGACGCTCGCCGAGCGCTGGCCCGAGCCGGATCACGGCATCTGGGAGATCCGGGGCGAGCCCGCGCAGTACACGCACTCGAAGGTGATGGCGTGGGCCGGGCTCGAGCGTTTCGCGAGCATCTCCCTCCGTTGCGGCTGGCGGGCGTCCTTTGACGCGCGCGAGGAGGCGAAGCGTATCCGGGAGGCGATCGAGAGGGAGGGCTTCAACCCGACGCTGCCGAGTTACGTCCAGTCCTTCGGAGGCCGCGCTCTCGACGCGAGTCTCCTGACCCTGCCTCTCACGCGTTACTGCAGCCCGAGCGATGCGCGCTTCGAAGCCACGCGCTCGGCCGTGGTGTCGGCGCTCGCCGCGCCCGGGCTCCTCATCCGGCGTTACGCCCCGGGGAGCGACGGGCTCGAGGGCACCGAGGGCGCGTTCGCGCTCTGCAACTTCTGGCTCGCGGAGGGGTTGGCGCTCGCCGGGCGCCCTGTTGAGGCCTTGCGGTGGTTCCGCGCCGTCGTCGACCGGCTGAACCCGCTGGGGCTTGCGCCTGAGGAGCTCGACCCCCGGGAGCCACCGCCGGCGGGGACCTTCCCAAGCGAGCGCGCGGCGGGCAGCGGCGCTTACCTGGGCAATTATCCGCAGGGCTTCAGCCACGTGGGGCTCATCAACTCCGCTTGCGAGATATCGCGGGCCCTTGCCTCGGCAAGGGTCTCCGGGAGGAGAAGCGCGTGAACGTCGGGAGCGCCCTGCTCTGGGGATTTTCCGCGACGGTCGTCCTGACGACGATGCTCAGCGGCGCGCGCGCGCTGGGGCTCACGCGCATCGATATCCCGTTCATGCTCGGGACGCTCTTCACGTCGGACCGGGACCGCGCGAAGTGGGCAGGCTTTCTCTTCCACTTCCTGAACGGGTGGCTATTCGCCTTCGTCTACGTCGCGGCCTTCGAGAGCACGGGCTATCGAAGCGCGCTCTTCGGGATGGCGATCGGCGCGGTGCATGCCGCGTTCGTGCTCATCGTCGCGATGGGGCTCCTCCCGGCGTTCCACCCGAGGATGGCCTCGGAGACGCACGGCCCCGACCCGACGCGCCTGCTCGAGCCGCCCGGCTTCCTCGCGCTGAACTATGGACGGGGAACGCCGACCGCGACTTTCGCCGCGCATCTGATTTATGGGGCGCTCCTGGGGTTTTTCTACCGGGGCGGTTAGTCACGCGCGCGCGAACGCGGGCACGGGCCTTGCTGAAACTCTTCGAAGAGCGCGGGCGAAACCCGCGTCCGCCGAAATCCGCCACGAGCAAGGAGAACGACCATGGCCCAGCCCCTTCAATACCGCGACACCTTCACGCCCGCTCGAGCCGAGCTCACCGCCGTGCCGGCGCTTCCCGCCACCGCCCAGACGCCTGCCTACCAGGCCTACCGCGCGCTGCAGATCGGATTCGTCGCAGCACCGATCATCGCGGGCGTCGACAAGTTCTTCCACCTCCTGGTCGACTGGGACCAGTACCTGGCCCCGGTGATCCCGCGGACGCTCGGGATCGATGGTCACAGCTTCATGCTGGCCGTGGGCGTGATCGAGGTCATCGCCGGCATCGGCGTCGCGCTCAAGCCGAGGATCTTCGGTTACGTCGTCTCAGCCTGGCTGGTCGGCATCATCGTAAACCTGCTGATCCAGGGCCGCTACCTCGACGTGGCGCTCAGGGACCTGGGTCTCGCCATCGGCGCGTTCGCTTTGGCCCGCCTGGCTCTGCATTTCGATAGGAGGCGAGCGAGCTGAGGCGGGACGCCGGTCTCCCGCGAGGACCGGCGTCCTCCGCGCTTCCGCTTAAAGGACTCCCGACGGGGCGAGCGGCGCCACCATCCGCTTCACCGCGCGAAGCGACGTGGCGAGCTCCGTGAACGCCTGGCCCACGCGGGGCGCGTGAAATCCGCCCGCCCGCGCGTTCGGCGGCGGATGAGCCGAGATGTCAGCCGCCATCTGCACCTGCACGAGCAGCTCGTCGACGCGCGAGCTGATCTCCTCCTTCGATCTCGGGTCCCACCCGCGCGCGGCGGCGTCGGAGGCCTGCGCGGCGAGCGCCGCGACCGAAGCTACGAGCTCGAGATCGGTGATCGGGGGCATGTACGGGTAGCTGTCGAAACGGAAGCGCTCGGCCGCGCCAACGAAGACCGAGTCGAGCGCGGCGTAAGCTTCCTGGACGCTCTCGGCGAGGACGCCCGGCGCGCGCATCGCCGCGAGCGCCTGCACGGGATCGAGCTTCGCCTTCTTCGGCTTGGGGTGCCGCGCCGAGTGCGAGGCCACCTCGTCGAACGCGCGCTGGATGCGCGAGAACGCCCGCAGCGCGTCGACGTAGGCGTCATAGCTTGCCTGGTTCTCCGCGGAGCTCAGCGCCTGCGCGGGCGAGAGCGACTCCTCGGTTCGGTAGTAGCTCAACCGCGCGCCGCCGCCCGGGGGGTCGTTCGGCGTGGCGGGAACTCCGCAGGCATCCTCTCCGCCGCAGACGGAATCAAGCCGGTCCTGCGAGAGCCCGAGGTCCGGGACCGGAGCGTCCTGGGACTCCGAGGGCTGGAACTCCGAGGCGAGGCTCGCCGGGATGGCGGCGAGCCGGTCACGCATCTCATCGAGGAAGCTCTGCGAGCGATCCGTGCGCTCGAGCGGACGCACGGCGCGCAGATCCGCCGCGATGCTCGCCGCGTCGGCGCGCAGGCGCGCGGAGAGGCTCGCCTGCGCCCCGGTGAGGGCGCCGAGGTCGGCGGAGACCGCGTAGTCGACGGGGGCCCATTCTCCCGGGAGTCCTCCGCTCGAAAGCGCGAAGTCGCTCGCGAACACCGCCGTCATGCCCATCGCATCCCCCGCGCGCGGACGGTTCCCGGCGACGAGGTCCGACGCGACCCGAAGCGAGGAGCCCGCGGGCTTGCCGTCCGTATCCTGCTTCACGTCGAGTTTCACGCGCGCGGCGGCCGCGCGCCAGCGGCAAAGAGCCGGGCGCTCCGGACGCGTGCCGCAGTCAAGCGCCTGCGAGAACGCGAGCGCCGACGGCGCGGACGGGTCCTGGTCCCGAGCGGCGCGGGCGACGAGCGCAGCCGAGACCGCCGCTTCCGGGCGCGGCGCCGAGGCGGCGGCGGAGCCCGGCGCGAGGGTCACGAGAAGCGGGAGCGAGGCGAGGTCCGAAGCCACGCCGGAGAGATCGCCCTGGCGCTTCTGCACCACGGCGCGGATCAGCCCGTCCCTGCCGCCTTCCCGCACGAGCGGCTTCGGACGGAACGCGCTGATCACGCCGTCCTTGCCGCCCTCGCGCGCCAGGATGCTCCAGAGCTCGTCGACGGAGAGGATCTGCATCTTCTCGACGCGAGAAAAGGGGATCGGGGCGCTCGCGCCGGGCGGCGTTGCTCCCGGGGGGGTGACGAGCTCCCAGGCGCCGGCCAGGCGCTCGGCCTTCGAGGTGATCTCGTAGAAGGCGTACTCCCTGCCGTAGTCCCCACCGACGAGGCGGGCGCGGAGGAGCGCGTCCTCGAACTCGGTGTAGCTCTGCGCAAACGGGTCGAGCGCCCCTGGAGCGAAGAACGGAAGCCTCCCCGCGATGACGATGCTCTGCCGCTTCTTGCGCTTCTCCGCGCTGACGGATTCGAGGTTCGTCACGCCTTCGGCGGAGAGCTCGGCGGGGGTCTTCTTCTCCTGCACCGTGACGACGGCGAACCACGTCTGCGCCGCGGAGGGATCCTCGGCCCGTGCAGGGGGGAACGCCACAAGCAGCGGGAGCACAAGAAGGAAGAGAGGGGGATGAGCACGGCCATTCAGCATTGATTCACCACGGACTTTATTTACCTGACTATTTTAGTTTAAACAAGTGAAAACAATATGTTCTGTTGATATTACGAATTAAATTCCAATTCCGTCGGGAATTCAGCGAAATGAACACGCGGCTGCCGGCGACCGCGCTATCCCGGAGATAGGGTTTCTGCCCGGGAGACGCCGGAAGGCGATAGATACAAACCACCGAGAGGAGATCCGATGATCCGAGGCGTTCATGCGATGTTCTATTCCGATCGAGCAGCCGAGCTCCGTTCCTTCTTCAAGGAAAAGCTCAAGCTCCCCTGCACCGACGTGGGCGAAGGCTGGCTCATCTTCGACTTCAAGGAGGCGGACATGGGGGTGCATCCCACCGACTCCGAAGGCAGCGCCCCCTCCGGGACGCATGACATCTCCTTTTACTGCGACGACATCCGGGAGACGGTGGCGGATCTGAAGAAGCGAGGCGTGACCTTCACCGAGGAGATCGCCGACCATGGCTACGCGCTCGTGACCCACTTCGAGATCCCGGGCGGAGGGCAGGTGCAGCTCTACGAGCCCCGTTACAAGAAGAAGACCGCGGCCAAGCCGGCCCGCGCGGCCCGTCCGAAGAAAGCCCGGCGGGCGGAAAAAAAGAAAGTCGCCAAGAAGCGCCGAGCGAAGCGATAGTGGGCCCACGCCCGCATGAGCCAATCCCCGAAACGACGCATCCGCCACCTCTTCCCCCACACGGGCTCGATCCGAGCCGATGAGCACGTCCCCCGCGGCTGGATCACGCCCGACGGCGGATTCCTCAAGACGAAGGAACACTGGGCGAGCATCAACTCCCACTTCCGGAGGCCCGACGCGCGCTCGATCGGCGCCGGCGACTCCCCCGAGGAGGCGGAAGCGGCGGAGCGGAACGCGCATCTGGCCTACAGCCTGGGGTGGATCAGCGTGGGGCACTCGGGAAAGCTCAACGCCATCGGGCACGAAAGGACCTTCCAGGCGCTTCGCCACCCGGCGGTCGAGACGCTGAGAAAGCTCCTCGCCGACGCCCCCGAGCTCACGATCCAGATCGAGGTCCAGCTCGGCGAGTTCATCCCCTCGCGCGGCGTCCACGAGGACTTCACGCTGAAGGACTACGACGTGAACGTGCTGATCAAGCGCGGGCGGCTCCGGCTGGCGCGCTAGCGGCGCCAGGGGCGCTCTCCGCCCGCGCCTACCCGAGGTGCTTCCTGAAGAACTCCACGGTCCGCGACCAGGCGAGCTTCGCCGCCTTCTCGTCGTAGCGCGGCGTCGTGTCGTTGTGGAAGCCGTGGTTGGCTCCTTCATACACATAATGCGTGTAGGTGATCTTGGCGGCCTTGAGCGCCGCCTCGTAGGCGGGCCAGCCGCTCAAGATCCGTTCGTCGAGGGCGGCGTCGTGGATGAGCAAGGCGCTGCGGATCTTCGGCACGTCCTCGGCGGGCGGCTGCGACCCGTAGAACGGGACGGCGGCCTGGAGGTCCGAGCCCATCCGGACGGCCAGCGTGTTGGCGATCCCTCCGCCGAAGCAGAACCCGACGACGCCGAGCTTGCCCGTCGAGTCCGCGCGCGCCCTGAGCCAACGCGCGGCCGCGAGGAAATCCTCGGTCATCTTCGCGCGGTCGACCTTCTTGAAGAGCTCGCCGCCCTTCTCGTCGTCCCCGGGGTAGCCGCCGACGCTGGTGAGCCCGTCGGGCGCGAACGCCACGAACCCCTCCACGGCGAGCCGCCGCGCGACGTCCTGGATGTAAGGATTCAGCCCTCGGTTCTCGTGCACGACGACGACCGCCGGATGCTTGCCCTTCTTCGCGGGCGTCGCCAGATGCCCTCGGATGCTGCCCGTCCCCTGGGGAGAGGTCACGGTGACCTCCTCGGTCTTGATGCGGGGATCGTCCTTCGGGACTTGGATCGCCCAGGCGTAGTTCGGCCGCACGCTCTCCCAGATCGCGGCGACGGTCAGGCCGCCGACGGCGAACTTCTGCGCGTGGTCGAGGAACGAGCGGCGGTCCATCTCGCCGTGCACGTAACGGTCGAACAGGGTCCAGAGCTCTTGGGGAAACTCGTGCGCTTCACGTCGTCTCGTCATGGGCGCACAGACTAGTAGCGCCCAGGCTGGAACGAAACGGGGTTATCCGCTGGCGAGGATCTGGAGCGAAGAGCCCATAAGTTGACTATTTAGATATATTATATTAAACTTCGCGCCCTGGAGCGAACTCATGCGTCTTCCCCGTCCGACGATCCTCGCGGCTTTCATCGCTACGCTCGCCCAGAGCGCCCTCGCCGCCTCCCCCCTCTTTTCCTCGAACGCGCCCCTGCGTTTCGAGCTCGAAGCGCCGTTCGACGAGATCTTCCGCGCGCATCACCTCCTGCTCAAGCCGCGGCGGAACCACTCGCCAAACGACGTGCTCGAAGGCTTCGCGGATCCCGCCTCCCAGGAGGACGCGAAGCGCGCCAGCGCGCGGGCGGGCAAGCTCGTCATCCCGCCGCTCGCGGGCGGAGCGCCCATCAGCATTCCCGTTCGCGTCGAGGTCCGGGGGAACACGGGCTCGACCCGCGCGGAGTGCTCCTTCCGCAAGCTCAAGATCCGGTTCGACGCCGAGGCGGCGCGCGGCACCGCGCTCGAGGGGCGCTCGAGCCTCCGCATCGGCACGCACTGCGGAGACCACCTGGTCCGCCAGAGCGACGGGTTCGGCCGCTTGCAGAGCCAGCTGAGCCCCCAGCGCGAGCTCGTCGCGTACCGTTTGATCGAGGCGCTCGGGCTCGAGACGCTGAAGGTGCGCCCGGCCCTCGTCAAGTACCGCGACACGACGGGCGTCCCGAGCGTCCGCCCCCGGGCGCCCGAGTTCGAGCGCCGCGCGCTCCTCATCGAGAACGTCGGGGAGATGGGCAAGCGCCTCGGCGCCACGCGCGTCTATGAAGAGGACATCAATCCCGAAACGGGCGCCGACGAGAACGGCAACGTGTTCGAGCACGAGAACCTGGCCAAGATCGATCGCGCGACGCTCGTGCGCGTCTACCTGGCCGAGGCGCTGATCGGGAACGTGGACTGGGGCCTCCCGCAGGACGAGAACGACCCGACCTTCCACGTCGCCACGATGTCGAGCGACGTCTGGAACATGAAGATCGTGGAGCGCCCGTCCGCCTCCGGCGCCCCGAAGTTCGTCCCGGTCCCGAACGACTTCGACCTGGCTTCCGTCGTGGCGGGCGAGCGCCGGCAGTACGACTTCGGCGTGGCGCCGCAGTTCTTCCCGCGCGGGGAGAGCAAGATCCGCGGCAACGGGATCGCAGCGCTCCTGAAAACGCGCTGGAAGCTCGACGAAGCGCTCTGGCAGGCGGGGATCCGCGAGCTGCTCTCGCGCAGGCCCCTGCTTGAGCGCGTCGTCGCCCAGGCGGATTTCTCCGGAGACCCGTTCGGAAAGAGGCTGTTCACCGACCATTTCAACGTCTTCTTCGATGGCATCCAGGGCCGCATCGAGATCCCCGTGCTCGGCGCGGACGTGCGGCTGATCCGCGACCCCGTCACCGAGGAAGCCTTCGAGCCGGACAGCCGGAAGGATTCGGGGGCCGTCGGTCCCGGGACGCCCGTTCAGATCATCACGGACCGACAGCATCGACCGCTCCAGACCAACGGGTTCATCAGAGCTCGGATCGCCGACGTCCTCGGGAGCGCCCGCACGCCGGCGCTCGGCGACGTCTGGCTCCCGGCGGGCACGCCGGTGATCAGCGGGTTCGGCGCCGCGCGCTAGCCGTCAGTCGCGTAGGTCCGGGCTTCGCGCGATCGGGCGATCGAGCTGCCTCAACCGGCGCCGGAGGTAGTGGAGCTGGTCCAAGAGGTGGAGGATCAGCGGAACGGCTTCGTCGTTCGCGCCGAAATCCCTCTGCAGCTCCTCGATGAGCTGGGCGCGCGCCACGTCCTCCTCGTCGAGCCCATGAGGCTCTTCCGTGCACGGCGAGATCCACTCGCGCGCGATGAAAGAATCGATCCGCTCCGCGTCGAGCCCCGTCGATCGAGCCACCTCCACCACCGTGCAGATCCGCCGCGCGCCCGTCATGCCCTCTCCCTCGTCTCGCTTCGCGTCTCCGGCCGCGCGCCTGCCGCGCCCGCGCGCGGATCGAAGGGCTGACGCTCTCGCCAAGCCTTCACCGCGCGCTGGAATTCAGCGTCGATCCCCTTGGGAACGACGATCCGGAGGACCACGCGCTCATCGCCGCGCGGCTGCCCCGGTTCCCGCGACGGGACGCCTTTGCCGGGAATGCGAAGCTTCTGGCCCGAGCTGACCCCGGGCGGGATGGTGAGGAGCACGTGCCCGTCGACCGTCGGCACGCGGACCTCTCCACCGAGCACCGCCTCGCTGAGCGAGATCGGAAGCTCGGTCTCGAGATCCAGACCCGCGCGAGTGAAGACGGGCGAGGGCCGCACCGTCAGCTGCACGTAGACGTCGCCCGCTCGCGCGCCGCCCGCGCCCGACCTTCCCTGCCCCGCGAAGCGGAGCCTCGCCCCCGACTCCACGCCCGGCGGGATCTTCACGCGGAGGCGCTTGCCGCTCGGGAGCGCGATCTCCTGCTCACCGCCGAGTACGGCGTCGCGGAAGTCGACTTCCATCCGGTAGAGCTCATCCTGCGGGGGCATCTCTCCGTCCCCATCGCCTCCCATCTGGGCGAAGATCGATCGAAGCAGCTCATCGTCGATCCCCGAGAATCCCTCGGCGTAGCGCCCGCTCTCCGATTGGGTCTCGTGGTAGAAAGGGCCGCGCCTCCGGGACCTCGCCTCGGCCGTCGCCCCGCCGGGTCCCCCGCCCGACGGATCGGCATCGCCGCGGTCGTAGCGCGCTTGCGCCTCGGGGGTTCCGAGATGCTCGTACGCGGTGTTGATCTCCTTGAAGCGCCGCTCGGCTTCCTTGCTGCCCGGATTCAGGTCCGGGTGATGGCGCTTGGCGAGCTTCCGGTAGGCGGCTTTGATCTCCTCCTGGGTGGCACCCCGTTTCAGCCCCAGCACTTCGTACGCGTCGCGGTCCATGCCGAAGTCCTACAGCAACACCCTCGCCAATTGCGAGACCTGCCGCCGCGTCTCGCCGTTCGCGTCTAAGATCGAATAACGACTGGCTTCTCCCTGCTCAGCGAGCGCCGGCGCCCGCCCCGCCGCCGCCCCGCTTGCAGGGCGGGCGGCCCCTTTCTCCACGCTGATTTTCCTGGTCGGAGGGCCCCGGAGACCGATCGGCCCATCCGCCGGGCCGCACGGCCGTTCCTTCTTTCGCGCTACCGGGCCCGGATCTCGTTCAGGAACGGCTCGGCTCCGACCTCGTTCACGACCCTCCAAGCCTCCGCGTACTCGGGCCTCTCCATCGCCCGGGACTGCTTGATCACTTCGCCGAGCATTTCAGCCTGCCCGCTCGCCCTGCGGATCGCGCGTCGGATGACGGGATCGGAGTAGACGGCGGTCTGGATCGCGAAGAGATGGAGGTGCGCGAGGAAGTTCTCGAGGTCGAGATCTCGGATGGCGCGCGCCTCGACGTAGCTCGCCTCTTCCCGGCGCCAGCGCCGGAGGAGCGGGGACTCGCCGTCGGGATACCGAGCCGCGAGGAGCTCGGCCACGTAAGGGTGCAGTGGCTCATGAAAGAGCGTGTCGATGAAGAGGTCCTTGCTCTCGGGCGCCTCAAGCCCGTGCGCGTCGGCGGCGGCCTGGAGGTACATGCTGAAATTCAGCGTGAAGGGGATGCTCGTGTCCGGGAGGCCCGGGCAGAGGAACCACGCGGCCTCGATCTCGCGGCGGCTGAACGCCCGGCGGGTTTCCCGCACGGTGCGCTTGAACAGCGCCCCACCGACCGCTTGCCAAGCCGCCGTGAACGACCCGATCTTGGCATCGGCCTCGGTTCGCCACTGCGGGGTGATGAGGGACTTCCACTCGTCCGGGCACCAGTAGTCATCGACCGGACCAGCGTACGCCAAACGAACCCTCGGAAAGGCCAGGGAAGCGCGACGCGCGTCAGCCGTGCTCGCGGAAACGAGTGAGCCAAGCGAGAAGGCGAGCGCCGAGATGGCCAACAGGGAGGAACCAGGCGGGTGAATCATGCGAGCTCTTCAAGGTGGAGGGCGAGGGTGGAGGGCGTACTGAAAAATAATGCATCGCACCAAGACCGTCAACCCTCGAACCCCGCGGAGCGCGGAGGCGGGCCGCGAATTACGTAAAATGAGTGTATAAAAACAGGTCTTCCCGCGACCCTATCCCCGCAGCGGGAAAGGCATATCTATTACGCCCCCCGGGTGGTACGACTGACCTGCTCAGTAGTTTGGTTCCGTCGAGTCCGCGGATGAGTTTGTGGGCGAGCCTGTGAGCGGCGCCCCTGCCCGTCATTACCATGCGGCTCGCTCGCCTCCCGGAGGTCACGATGGGTCCCAGTTTTCACGCAGGCAGCCCCGTCCTCCGGAAGGCCCCATGAGTTTCCCGAACAGCTCCACGCTCGGCAGGGGGCAGCTCCGTTGCTTCAAGTGCCGCAAGACGTGCCAAGGCAAGGACGGGACCTGGCGGGACCAGAATCACCAGCAGGTCTTTGTGTGCAAAGCGTGCGAAGCCACCGAACGAAAGCCCCCCGCGACGGGAGCGGCCGGCGGATCGCACCGCTGAGAGGAGAGCGAAATGGCTAAACCCGGACCGGTCACCCAGGCGAAGAGAAACCGCGAGCGCTCCAAGCAGGAGCGCCAGCAGGAAAAGCAAGAGAAGCGCTCGCAGCGCAAGGAGCTGAAGAAGGAGCGCGCGCGCCTCGTGACCGAGGGCGTGGACCCCGACCTCGAAGGCGTGTGGCCCGGGCCGCACAACACGCCGAACTCGATCTAGGTGCGAGCGGCCGCGCGCGCGCGGAGCTGCCCGCACGCCCCTTCCACATCCTGGCCGGCCGACCGCCTGAGGCGCGTCCGGATCCCGCGCCGGTTCAACTCCCGCGTCATCTCGACGGCGCGGTCCCAACCCGTCCGCCGGAGCGGCAGGCCGTCCACCGTGTTCCAGGGGATGAGGTTCAGGATCGCGTAGCGTCCCGCGAGGAGGCGCGCCAGGCTCTCGACCTCATCCTCACCGTCGTTCACGCCCTCGAGCAGTGTCCACTGGAGCTGTACGGGATATGCCGTGGCGCGCCCGTAGCCGTCCGCGCGCTCGATGAGCTCAGCGGGCGCGATCCTCGGCGCCCGCGGGAGGAGCCGCTCGCGGAGTTCGGGGCGCGTGGTGTGGAGCGAGAGGGCGAGCGCGGGCTTCACGCGGCCCTTCGGCAGGCGCTCGAACGCGCGAAGGTCCCCGACGGTCGAGAAGACGAGCTTCTGGTGCGCGATCCCACCTTCCATGCCGAGGAGCTCGATGGCCTCGAGCACGCTGTCTAGGTTATGCGAAGGTTCGCCCATCCCCATGAAAACGACTTTCGTGACGGGTTGGAGCCTTCGCGCAATCGCCACCTGGAGCGCGATCTCCGTGCTCCCGAGCTGGCGCTCAAGCCCTCCGCGCCCGGTCATGCAGAACACGCACCCCACCGCGCAGCCGATCTGCGAGGAGACGCAGACGCCCTGGCGCGGAAGCAGCACGGTCTCGACCGCGCGCCCGTCGCCGAGCCGAACCACGAGTCGCGCCGACCCGTCCGCGCCGCGATGCTCGGAGTGGACGCGTCCCAGGCGCTCGAGATCCGCCTCGAGCTCGGGGATCGCCGCGCGGAGGGGAAGCGGGAGGTACCCGCTCGAGCCACGCCGATCCGTGCCCAGCGGCAATCCCTTGAGCCACGAGCGCAGGAGATGCGCCTCGTGCTCGGGTTTGGCGCCCAGGCTTCGGAGGCGCTCGCGGAGCATCAAGAGGCGTGTCGGAGCGAGCGTCACGGGGAGGCTCTATCACGGAGGCTCGACCGCCGCCCAGGCCGGCTCTATAATGAAGCGGATCCCTTCCACCCCGGAATCCCCGATGACCACGCTCCCCTCTCAGCTGAAAGCCGATGTCCTGGTCGTCGGAGGCGGCGTCATCGGGCTTGCGAGCGCCTACGAGCTCACGCGAGCCGGCGCGAGCGTGATCGTCATCGACAAGTCCGATCCGGGCTACGGCTGCTCCTACGGCAACGCGGGCTGGATCACCCCGTGCTTCTCGATGCCCCTGCCCATGCCCGGGATGCTCCTGAAGTCCATCGGCTGGCTGACCGATCCGGAGAGCCCGCTCTACATCAAGCCGGAGCTGAGCCTCACGCTCTTCCGCTGGCTCCTCCGGTTCCTGCTCTCGATGAACCGCCGCCAGATGATCGCCTCCGTCGATGCGCTCACCTCCCTCTCCAAGCAGAGCCTGGCGCTGTACAAGGAACTCGCGCGGACGACCGACAAGCCCTTCTCCTTCGCCCAGAACGGGCTTTTCATGGTGGCCCAAAGCGACGACGGCTACGCCTACGCGCGCTCGGAGATGGAGCTCGTCGCGCGGAGCGGGATCCCCGGGCGGATCCTAGGCGAGGAAGAGGCTCGCGCGTTCGAGCCCGCCCTCACCGAGCGCGTCAAGGGAGGGGTCTTCTTCCCCGACGAAGCGCACGCCGAGCCGCTGCAGGTCACGCAGACGCTCGCCCACGAGGCGCGGAAGCTCGGCGCGCGCATCATCCCCAAGGCCGAGGCCATCGACTTCCAGCTCGGTCCCCGCGGCATCGCCTCGGCGCGCACCACGCAAGGCATCTTCCAGGCCGAGCAGTTCGTGCTGGCCACGGGCTCCTGGTCGCCGAGGCTCGCGCAGACGCTCGAGCTCCGCGTGCCGGTGCTCGGCGGGAAAGGCTACGCGATCATCACCGACCCGATCAGCCCGAATCCCCTTCGCCCGATGATGCTCGTGGAGAAGAAGGTGGCCGTCACGCCGCGCGACGGGACGCTGCGGCTCGCCGGGACGCTCGAGCTCGTGAACCAGGACGAAACGTTCACCACCCGCCGCGTGGAGGCGATCGTCCGCGGCGCGCGCGAGTTCATGAACGTCCCCAAGGACATCCGCTACCACGAGATCTGGCGCGGCTTGCGCCCGTGCACCCCCGACGGCGTGCCGATCATCGGGAGGACCGCGCGCTACCCGAACCTCCTGCTCGCGACGGGGCACCAGATGCTCGGGCTCCAGTCGGCGACGGGGACGGGGAAACTCGTGGCGGACCTCCTGCTCGGGCGGACGCCCGAGGTGGACCCGCGGCCCTTCCGCGCCGAACGCTTCTAGCCCGCTCCGGGCGAGCGGGCTCACGCCCTCCGGATCTTCACGCTCGTCCCGCAGTGCGAGCAGAGGTCCGAGAGCGGCCATTGCGCTCGCGCACGGACGATCGGGAGGACGGCGCCGCAGTCGGGACAGGTGCCCTTCCCGCCGAGCACGACCGTTTCCTGCGAGTAGGCCACGAGCGCGGCGATCGGCGCGCCGATCAGGAAGGCCGGGACGAGGACAAAATGAGCGAGCGGGATCAGCACCGACACGACGGCGAGACCGAGGCTGATCCCGCCGGCCCTGAGCGCGCGCCGCACGCGCTCGCGCGCGTCCCAGCTCCGGAGCTCCACGCTCCCTTGGGTGGTGTTTCCCTTGAGGCTCGTCGTGGTCACCGCGACCGTCTCTTGCTTCCCTGGCATCGTACCTGTATTTATATTGGAACCAATATGTTTTCCAAAGCGAGAACTTCGGCGCCGGAAACGCAGCTCATCCTCGACTCGGTCCGAAGGATCGTCCGGTCGCTCCGGGTCTCCTCGCGCGCGCTCGAGAAATCGCGGGGCCTCACCGCCGCGCAGCTCTTCGTGCTCCAGAAGCTCGGGCCCAAGGAGCCGGTCTCGGTCAACGAGCTGGCGCGGCGCACGTTCACCCACCAGAGCTCCGTCTCGGCCGTGGTCACGAAGCTCGTCGAGCGCGGCCTCGTCACGCGGAAGCCCTCGAAGGACGACGCGCGCCGCATGGATATCACCGTGACGGACGCGGCGCTCTCGCTCCTGCGCTCGGCGCCGGAACCCATCCAAGACCGGCTCGTCGCGGGCATCGCGGCGCTCGGGAAGGCGGAGCGCGCCGCGCTCGCCCGCCACCTCTCCGCCGTCGTCGAAATGGCCGGGCTCGCGGACGCCGAGCCGCCGCTCTTCCTCGAGGACGGGACATGAGCTCGCGCGTACGAGGGGACTTCTCGCTCGACCAGCGGATCGGGCCGCTCTCGGCCATCGCCGTGGCGATCGGGGCAGTGGCAGCGCTCGTCGCGCTCGTGCTGATCGAGCTCATCCGGTTGTTCACGAACCTGTTCTTCTTCGGGGAGCTCTCGCTGAGCGAGCGGCTGCCGAGCCAGAACCACCTGGGCGCCTGGGCGATCGCCGTCCCGGTGGCGGGCTCGCTCGTCATCGGCCTCCTGGCGCGCTTCGGCTCCGAGAAGATCCGAGGCCACGGGATCCCCGAGGCGCTCGAGGCGATCCTCTTCGGCAAGAGCCTCATGCAACCCAAGGTCGCGGTGCTGAAACCGCTCTCCTCGGCGATCTCCATCGGGTCGGGCGGCCCGTTCGGGGCCGAGGGGCCGATCATCATGACGGGCGGGGCGTTCGGCTCGCTCCTCGCCCAGACATTTCACCTCTCGAGCGCCGAGCGCAAGACGCTCCTCGTGGCGGGCGCGGCCGCCGGGATGACGGCGGTGTTCGGGACCCCGCTCTCGGCCGTGCTCCTTTCGGTCGAGCTCCTGCTCTTCGAATGGAAACCCAGGAGCCTTGTGCCCGTGGCGGCGGCAAGCTTGGTCGCCGCCACGGTTCGCCCTCACCTCCTCGGCGCGCTCCCGCTCTTCCCGCTCGCGACGCGCTCGACGCTCGCGCCTTCGGCCCTTGCCTCCGCCCTCTTCGTCGGCCTCGCGGCGGGCGCCTTCGCCACGCTCATCAGCGCCTCCCTTTACAAGCTCGAGGACGCCTTCGCGCGCCTTCGCATCCATTGGATGTGGTGGCCCGCTCTGGGCGGGCTCGTCGTCGGCGCGGGCGGGTACTTCGAGCCGCGCGTGCTCGGCGTGGGCTACGACGTGATCGGCGATCTGCTCGGCGCGCGCCTCCCCGTCGGCGCCGTGGTGCCCCTCGTCGGCGTGAAGGCGCTGGTGTGGGTATTCGCGCTCGCTTCGGGGACCTCGGGCGGCGTGCTCGCTCCGCTTCTCATCATGGGAGCGGCGCTCGGAAGCCTCGAAGCCGCGATCCTCCCCGTCTCGGCCGGCGGCGCCTCGCTCTGGCCGCTCGTGAGCATGGCGGCGGTCCTCGGAGGGATGATGCGATCGCCCTTCACGGCATGCCTCTTCGCCGTGGAGCTGACCTCCGACGTCAGCGCGCTTCCGGTACTCTTCGCCGCGTCGATCTCGTCGTACGCCTTCACGGTCGTCGCGATGAAGCGCTCGATCCTGACCGAGAAGGTGGCGAGGCGAGGATACGACATCTTCCGCGAGTACGGCATCGACCCGCTCGAGCGCGTGCGCGTCTCCGAGGTGATGACCGCCGCGCGCGGAACCCAGGACGCGGGCGCTTCCCCGAGCGTCCGCCCCGACGAGTCGTGCCGGATCGCGGCCGAGCGGATGGCGCGCGCCGGAGTGGCCACGCTCCCCGTCGAGCGCGGAGGCGCGGTGGAGGGCTTCGTGACGCTCGAGGCGCTCCTGAAGGCGCGGAGGCTCGCGCTCGAGGAAGAGGAGATCCGCGAGCGCCCGTTCCCGCTCGCCTCGTTTCCACAGCGACTCATCAAGGCCGCGCGGGGAGAGTGACGGCTCAGAGCGCCTCGGGAACGCCTAGAACACCTAGAACACGAGGATGCCCACGGACACCGTGAGGGCCGCGCCCGTCTCCGTCACGACCGGCCTCTCGCCCACGACGCTCGGCAGATCGCCCGACTGCTGCACGCGGTAGCGGTGCTGGAAGAAGTGGACGTATCCCACCACCTCCGCGAACCAGACCGTGCCGCGAGCGGTGCCTTGGAGGATCCCGCCCCCGAGCCCGCCGACGGGGCCCGTGACGTGCGTACGCTCGCCGGAGCCGTACGGGTAGCGCACTTCCATCCCCCAGCCGGTGAAGGCGCGGCCGTACAGGGACGTGTGCGCGGGTGAGGAGACCCAGGGCAGGCGGAAACGGACGCCCGGGCCAAAGACCGTATCCCAGATCGCGGCGCGTTTGAGCCGCCTGAGCCCCACGTTCGACGAGATCTCGAGCATCACCGACGGCGTGAAGACGTAACCCGCGGCCGTAGCCCATCCCACGCCCGCGGCGACCGGCGCGTCCTCTGCGTCGGAGCGGTAGAAGGACGTGTTGGCCCCCAAGCCCGCGAGCAGGTGAAGCCCTCGGCTCCAATGATCGGCCTTGAATCGCTCGCGCGCTGGATCTTCCTCGGGCGCGAAGTCGAAGCCCGCTCCGGGCTTCGGTGGGTTGGCTTCGACGGGATTCCCCGCGTGCGCGGCGAGCGAGGGCAAGAGCACGGGCGAAAGCGCAGGAAGGAGCGCGAGCGCGACGCGCGCGACACGCCAGGCGCTCATGGCAGCCTCCAAAGGAGCGCGACGCCGGGCGCCTTCGGGTTCGGGACGGGCGCCGCGGTGAAGCCGTAATGGGATCCCGGGAGGAGCGAGAACGGGTTGAAGAGGTACCCGAGCACGCGCGCCGGCCAGATCTCCTGCGAGTGGAAGAAGAGGCTCAGGCGCTCGAACCCCATCCCGACGAGCGAGCCGAAGACGGGCGTTTGGTAGAGGTCTTGGAAGCTCGGGCGCTCGGTCGTGGTCTCGATCGTGAACTCGAACGCGCTCGAGGAGAACACCGACCAGAGGAACGCGGCGGCTTCGCCGTAACCCCGCGAGCGGTAGTACTGGTAGTAGAACTGCCCGACGATGCTATGTCCGATCAGGTTGAACGACAGGCCGTCGAAGTCGAAGTGGGGCCGCGCCGGGTTCTTGTGCCAGTTCTCGAACGAACCCCGCTCGCGGATCGTCTCCCGCTGCGTGAGGAGGTACGTCCCCCACTGCGCGCCGTAGAGGATCCCGAAGTTCTCCGCCCGCTCGAGTCCCGAGATCTCCGCCTTCTCGATGTGCGCGTAGCGCCTCTCGGCGCCGAGCGCGAGAGCCGGAAGCAGGCAGAGGAGCGCAAGCGCAGCCCAACGTCGCATCGTCAGATCCTCAAGCTCACGGCCAGGCCTCCGTTCGCGATCGGCGCCACGGCGACGGCTCCGGGCTGCTCGGGGTCGGCTTTGTGAAGCTCCGGGATCACGTACCCGAACGCCGTTCCAACGGCCGCGCCCGCCGCCGCGTCCGTCCAGAAGTGGTAGCCCGAGAAGACGCGCGTGAGCGCCATGGCGACGCCCGCCGTGATCCCGCCGGCGAGCAGGTAGGGGTTGCTCGGGTCCTCCGGCGAGCGGATGTCGCGGATATGCCAGAAGCCGATGCCGAGCGCGAAGGCCATGGCCGCGTGGCCCGAGAAGAACGACGCCAGGTCCTCGCGCTCGCTCACGGTGTAGGGCCGCTGTTTGCGGTAGAGATACGGCCTCGGGCGGCGGAAGGCGTTTCGCACGAGCTGATTCGTCAGGCTCGTGAAGGCGACCATCTCGCTGAGGAGGAAGAGGTCCTCGCGCGACTCCGCCCACTTTTTCCGCCCCCAGGGGAGACTTGCCCCGACGGCGAGCGCGGGGATGGCGGCGGTGAGCCCGTAGCTCAGGTTCGCCGCCGCCTGCGAGTGGTAGTAGGTGGCTGAGCGGTCGAGGAAGAAGACGCGATCGCGCGTGAGCGGCGCGGGCTCGCTCCGGGGGCTCTCCGCCTGGAAGAGGACGGGGATCGCCGTGACCGAGACCGAGCCGACGAGCAGCGGGATCTCGACGCTGTAGTTGAAATGGAATGGGCTTCGGGGTGCGGGCTCCTCCGCGGCGCGCGCACCACCCGCGGCATGCGCGGGGGGAGATGAAAGCGCCGCGAGGAGCGCGGCGAGCGCGAGAGGCGACCATCCGGGGCGTTGTCTCGTAGCCGTTGACGTCATCTTGGGGGAACGAGGAGCAAGAGTCGGGCCTACGGCTGGCGGGGAAAAACGCCCCGCCCTCGTTCGGGGATTACGAATCCTTCAGATCAAGCAGGTCGGGCGGGGTCCAGCGCGTTCGCGCGTCCCAGGAAGCGATTAAATCGGCGCTGTAGTAACGCCGGGTCACGGGGCCGCGTTCAAGGCCAGGATCCCACTCCGGACGCGATCGATCGCCGCGGCCTCCCCGTATCGCGACACGTACCAGACGGCGACGGCCACATGCGCTCCGTGCGTCCACTCCGGCTTCGGGAGCGTAGCGCTCTCGAAGCGCCCGATGAGCCGGGCGCACTCGAGCTCAGAGGACGGCACGATCATCGCGCCTCTCCCTATCGCAACGTCTCGCGCAGGAACGCGAGCGCGCGCCCGAACGCCGCGCGCTGGGCGTGCGCCGTCGCCGCGGCGAGCCCCCCGTAGGCGAGCATCTGCCCCTGGCCTTCGTCCGCGGCGCGAGCGAGGGTCGAGAATCCCGGCCCGGCCGCGAGATCATGCCCGGCGCCCGCATAGCACGCGGCCTCGTCCCCCTCGCGTCCCGCGGCGCGGAGGCGCTCTCCGAGCGAGCGCACGAACCGGCAGGAGGGCCAGATGTGATCCGCTTCGCCGCCGAGCGCGAGCACGCGCCCGATCGAGCGCTCGGCCGGGATGCGGGCACCCGCGAGCTCCTCATCCGTCGAGGCGCCGAGCGCGTCGATGAACATCTGGACGTAGTCGATCAGGAATCCGCCTCCCGGCATAGGCTCGAACGAGGGCTGCGCCCCGTGGGACGAGACGAAGGGCAGGTCCTCTCCCCTCCACGTCCACGACGAGACTTCGCGGGCGGCGCCCGAGGGATCGGGCGCGCCCCAGACCAGGTCGCTCGGCACGAGCGCGACCGTCGCCGCGATCTCCGGGAAGCGCGCTCCGGCGAGAAGCGCAAGCTCCCCTCCGCGCGACCCTCCTTCGATCCCGATCCGCGTGGCGTCCACGTCCGCTCGCGCCCTCAGGTAGGCGATCGCGCGCTCGATGATCTCAAGCGGCACCTGGCTCAGCTCGGGCGGAAGCCCCGGCTCGCCGAAGTAGCCGATCGCCAGGCCTGCGATGCCGTGCCCTGCGAGCTCCGCCGCGAGGTACCGAGCCGACGAGGAGCCGCCCTCCGACCCGCCGAGCGTGATCACGACGGGCGGAAGCCCGCCGCCCGGGCCCGGAGCGGGCAGGTACAGCGCTCCGACCAGCCCATCGCCCGTAAGCTCCATCTGCCGCACGCCGGGCAGAAGCGCGGTCCGCTGCAAGACCGCGCGCGCGACCTCCGCGCCGCTTTCCCGCGCGCTGATCTCGACGTGAAACGGGCTCCCCGAGGGAAGCGGATCATCGGGGCTGGCGGGATCAGCGGGTCCCATCGACCAGAAGAGCCCGTCGGGATCGACGCCCGAATACGTCCCGGCGGACGGAGCGTCGACAGCGGTCGAGAGGACGCCCGAATCGCCGACCTGGAACTCGGCGCGCGAGAGCTGCGCGCCGTCGCTCGCGACGAGCGTCACGCGCGCCCCAGGCGCGAACCCCTCGGCGCGGACCTCGACGGGATCCGTGAACAGGGCCTCCCCGGGCCCGAGCCGGGCGCCGTCACGCGAGGCGATCGCCTCCAAGCGAACCGCGGCGGCTGCCAAGTCCGCGCCGAGGACCGCTTCCACCACCATGAAAAAGAAGCCGATCCGACGAAGCATGCGCCGCCCCCAGGGTGGAATCTCTATCAAAAATTGGATGAACTGGCCCCTTTGGCTGTGCACGGGCGTCCGATGAGTCCTTTGCAGCTTCTCGGACGCAGCTCGGTTTCCGAGCGAGGGCTTGCGCTCCCGCGGGGAGTCCGTGCTCGGGACGTATAACCATTTGATTTCTCTATTACTATCGGTGCCCCGTGCACAACCAAGCGGCCCAGTTTATACTTTGCGCACCCATGAAACAGATCAACCCGTACCTCTTCTTCGAAGACGGCCGCTGCCGCGAAGCGATGGAGTTCTACAAGTCCTGCCTCGGGGGCAGCCTCGAGGTGATGACGTTCGGCGACGCGCCCCCGGGCGCCTGCGGGGAGAACGCCCCGACGCCGCCGAAGGATCACGTCATGCACGCGTCGCTCCGAACCGACGCATTCGCGCTCCTGGCATCCGACTCCCCGATGGGTCCGGTGAAGGGCGGCGAGAACGTCACGCTGAACCTCGAGTGTTCGAGCGTCGCGGAGCTCGACGGCGTGTTCGCGAAGCTTTCGACCGGCGGCAGCGTGATGGCCGAGCCGCACGACGCCTTCTGGGGCAGCCGTTTCGCGATGCTGACGGACCGGTACGGCTTTCAATGGATGCTGACCTGCGCGCTTCAGAAGTGAGCGCGCGAGGCTAGTCTCGCGGGAAGAGCGGGCTCTCTCGGTAGGCGCTCCGCGGGTGGATCTCGCAGCGCCGCGAATGCGTGAGATCCACGCAGTGCACGCCTCGCGAGAGGCTCAGTCGCCCGAGCCGCGCGCGATCGCACCCGTAAGTGGCGAGAGCGAGCGCCGCCGACGCGTCCGCCGGGGTCAGCGTGCCGCTCCCGTCGAGGTCGGCGCGCCGGAGCTGGTCTTCGGAGAGCGTCCCGAGCTCCGCGATCGCGTTCTGGATGGCTTGCACGTCCGAGAGCGTGACGGTTCCGCTCCCGTCGACGTCGCCGCGATCGCAGCCCACGACCGGAGGCTCGGGAAGGACCTCCGCGATCGGAGGCGGGCCGTGCGGCGGCAGCTCGCTCGGATCCGAAGCCGTCACGGAGCGCGCGGACAGGCCAAGTAGCGCCGCGAGCAGCAGAGTGACCCTTACCAGCCGCGGAAATGCCATGACAGGCCCGCCTCTCGCTCCCTCTTCGGTTCCGAAGCGTCAAAGCTCGATGTGTCGCTCGTGGCCCAGGGGAGCTCTCAGGGGAGCGCCCGAGCGAGATCAAGGAAGTTCGAAGAAAAGAAGCTCGGAGTCCGCCACTCCCGTGATCACAAGCGACGGCTCGGAGCTGACCGCCGCGCCGTCGCCCGCCTCGAGGCGTTCGCCGTTCAGCCGGACGCAGCCGCGGGCGAGCTGGAGCCAGGCGTGGCGCCCGGCGGGGAGCGCGTGCCGGAGCTCGACCCCCGCGCCGAGCAGGCTTGCGTAGAGGCGCGCGTCCTGGTTCATGCGAAGCGACCCCTCGGCACCGTCCCGGGATACGACGAGCCGCAGGCGATCGCGCCGCTCCTCCTCCGGGAAGCGTTTCTCCTCGTACGCGGGCGCAAGGCCCGCTCGCTCCGGAAGGATCCAGATCTGCAGGAAATGGACGGGCTCGGTCTTCGAGTGGTTGAACTCGCTATGGGTGACGCCGCGGCCGGCGCTCATCCGCTGCACGTCGCCGGGACGCAGCACCGAGCCCGAGCCGAGCGAGTCGCGGTGCTCGAGCGCGCCCCGGAGCACGTAGCTGATGATCTCCATGTTCTCGTGCGAGTGCTCCTCGAACCCCTGGCCGGCCGCTACACGGTCCTCGTTGATCACGCGGAGGACGCGGAAGCCGCGGTGCTTGGGGTCGTGGTAATCGCCGAAGGAGAACGTGTGCCAGCTGTCGAGCCAGCCATGCTCGGCGTGGCCCCTCTCCCCCGCGCGTCGGATCTCGATCATGAAGCCCCCTTCCGGCTCAGGACGTAGACGCACTCGTAGGACACGCTCCCGGGAGGGGCTTTCGCTTCCACCGGGTCGCGCGACCGGAGCGCGATGGAGAATTCCGAGCCGTAGAGCGCCTCGAGCTCGTCCGCGGACACCGAGTACGGCGGCCCTTCGGCGTCCTCGGGCTCGCGCTCGAGCGCGATCTGGAGGAAGCGGAAACCGCGCGGCGCCCCGCAAGCGTGGATCAGCTGCCCGAGCCTCGCGGCGTATCGGAGGCGCAGCTCCGGCGGGAGCGCGATGAGCGCCGCGCGGTCGTAGAGGGCGCCGAACTCGAGCCCCGGTCCGTTCAGGTGCCGCTCGTCGAGCTCGAAGAAATCCCCTTGCAGGAGCCGAATCCGGCCGCGGCCCACGGGCGCCTCCCGGACGACGTACCGGGCTTCGGCCCGGGTCTCGGGCGTCAGGCCGTTCTCCGCGAAAAAGGCTTCGCACGCCTGGGTGCTCAGCTCGACCCCGAGCACTTCGTGGCCCTGCTCAGCGAGCCAGCGCAGGTCGCGGCTCTTCCCGCAGAGCGGCACGAGCACACGGGTCGGGGCGAGCCCCGAGAAATGCTCGATGAGGTGGGGCTCGACCTCGTCTTGGTGCCAGCCCGTGTCGCCGCTCCTCCAACGCCCGAGCCAGTAGTCATGAAGCGGTACCATGACGCCGAACATACTCCCGCCCGCTTGCCTATGCTAGAGTCGCCGCGGAGGTTCCCCCGATTGAGCTCGCCTGATCGCGACCCGGTGTGCGGCATGAGCGTCGAGCGGGAGGATTCCGCCGGGTCGGTGACTTTCGACGGCGTCACCTACTCCTTTTGCAGCCAAGGATGCCTCGATTATTTCCGGGAGAACCCGGCGAGAGCGCTCGCCGAAAGGGACGCGCCCGCCGACCCCGCTCTCGCGCTCGAGCCGCACACCTGCCCGATGCACCCGGAGGTGAAGGCGGTCGGGCCCGGGAGCTGCCCGAGCTGCGGGATGGCGCTCGAGCCCGTCCTCATCACGCTGGACGACGGACCGAGCGCCGAGGAGCGCGACTTCGCTCGAAGGCTCAAGCTCTCGGCGGCGCTGACGCTCCCACTCGTCGCGCTTTCGATGTCCGGGATGCTCCTCCACGCCGCTCCCCCTCGGTGGCTCGGATGGGTGGAGCTTGCGCTCTCGGCCCCCCAGGTGTTCTGGCTGGGCGCCCCCCTCCTCAGGCGCGGCGCGGAGTCCGTGCGCGCGCGAAGCCTGAACATGTTCACGCTCATCGCCGTCGGCGTGGTCTCCTCCTTCCTCGTCAGCGTCCTTGGGCTGGTCGCGCCGTCGCTCCTCGGAGCGGCGGGTTCGACGCACGGGCAAGCGCCGCGCTACTTCGAAGCCGCTTCGGTCATCGTGGCGCTCACGCTCGCCGGCCAGGTGCTCGAGCTCCGGGCGCGCGCGAAGACGGGCGGCGCCATCCGCGCGCTCCTCAGGCTCGCGCCTCAGATCGCCTGCCGCGTGGGACGGGACGGTTCGGAAGCCGAGATCGCGCTCGCGGCGGTCCGCCCGGGCGACTGGCTCCGCGTTCGGCCGGGCGAGCAGATCCCGGTCGATGGCGTGGTCGTTTCGGGCGAGAGCGAGGTGAATGAGGCTTCGCTCACGGGGGAGCCGCTTCCCGTCGCGAAGTGTGCCGGAAGCGTCGTGCGGACGGGCACGACGAACGCCTCGGGCAGCTTCGTGATGGAAGCCCGCGGGGTGGGTCCCGACACCTGGCTCGCCCGCATCGTGGCGCGCGTCTCCGAGGCGCAGCGTTCGCGCGCGCCGATCCAGCGGCTCGCCGACCGCGTGGCGGCGCGCTTCGTGCCTTTCGTCTTCCTCGGGGCGCTCGTCACGGGGGCGCTCTGGCTCGCGCTCGGCCCCGAGCCGCGCGCGAGCCTGGCGTTCGTCCACGCCGTCTCGGTGCTCGTTTTCGCGTGCCCCTGCGCGCTGGGCCTTGCGACGCCTATGTCGGTCGCGGTCGCGGCGGGGCGGGGCGCGGAGCTTGGGCTCTTGTTCCGAGACGCCGAGGCGCTCGAGCGGCTGGCCGGGATCGACACCATCGCCTTCGACAAGACCGGCACGCTGACCGAGGGGCGGCCCAGGCTCGTTTCGCTCGCGCCGGGGCCGGGCTGGGATGAGGATCGGCTGCTCAGGACCTGCGCCGCGCTTGAGCGGGGAAGCGAGCATGCGCTCGCGCGCGCGGTGCTCGCCGCGGCGGAGGAGCGATCTCTCGGCGCGCTTCCTGAGGTGTCGGCGTTCCGCGCGAAGAGCGGCCGAGGCGTCGAAGCCTGCGTGGCCGGCGAGAGCTGCCTCTTGGGAAGCGAGGCGTTCGTGGGCGTCGTGCCTGACGCCGTGGCCCGGGCCATCCGCAACCGCGGCGAGGTGGCGATCTTCCTCTCGGTGGCCGGGAAGTTCGCCGGCGCGCTCGGGATCTCCGATCCCGTTCGCCCCACCTCGAGGGCCGCCGTCGAGGAGCTCCGCGGCCTCGGCCTGCGCGTCGCGCTCCTGAGCGGCGATCACCCCGACACCGTCAGGCGCGTGGCCTCCGAGCTTGGCATCGACGAGGCGCACGGCGGGCTCCTCCCCGAGCAGAAGCTCGAGCGGGTACGCGAGATGCAGTCGCGCGAGCACCGCGTGGCGATGGTCGGCGATGGCGTGAACGACGCGCCGGCTCTTGCGCGATCCGACGTCGGGATCGCCATGGGCGGAGGCGCCGATGTCGCGCTCGAGAGCGCGGGACTCACCCTCGTCGGCAGCGACCCGCGCTCCGTGGCGCGCGCCTACCGCCTGAGCCGCTCGACCCTCCGGAACGTGCGCCAGAACCTCCTCTTCGCGTTCCTGTACAATGGGCTCGGGCTACCGATCGCGGCAGGCGCGCTGGCCCCGTCACTCGGCGTCCACATCGGGCCGATGTGGGCAGCGGCGGCGATGAGCCTGAGCTCGCTCTCGGTGATCGGCAACTCGCTACGACTCCGGAGGGCTTGATGAGGGATGCGCGGCGTACGCGCTCCATCATTTCGCGAAGCTCGGTCCCACGCGGCAGGGCCGGATCTCGGTTCTCTCCCAGACCCTTCCCGTCACGTAGGGCTCGACTTCGAGCCAAGCATTGAGCTCTTCACGAGAAGGGAAGTCGAGCACGTACACCGATCCCACCATCCGCTCGTCCTCGTCCAATATCGCTACGCCATACAGCAGCTCACCCCGATCACGCATCTGGTCGCCCAGCCTGAGATGGGCCTCTCGGGCAGCCATTCGTCGCTTCATCGCATCGGGATCATCGCCGTCGTGAGCTATGACCAAGAACTGCATTCCCACTCCCCGACCCTCCCTCGGAACACCCTTCGGCTCCGAATTCCATGCGTGCGTCATCTCCCCGGTCGCCCGCCGATTCAACCCCTCCCAGGGCCGCCCCGCGCGCCGAGGGCCTGAGCGCCTCAAACCCGGCGCGGTCCCTTCGGCCCTCTTAGCCCCCCGGCCCGAAGACCCACCACTTCGCCTTCGGTACGGTCTAAGCTCGCCACCATGAACCGCCTGCTCGCTCTCACCGCCATGCTCCTCTCGGCGTGCTCGCACGCGCCGAATCCCTACGAAACGGGCGATCGCTCAAGCGATCGCCGCGTGGCGATCCCGCTCCCCGAAGGCTCGGGCTTCCGGATCTCCCAAGGCGCCTTCGGCTCGACCACGCACCGTTCGGAGTACGCGTGGGACTTCGACGTCCCGTACGGGACCCTCGTGACGGCCGCGGACTCCGGTCGGGTGATCGACGTCTGGGAGCCCAAGGGCGGCGGCGGCTGCGACCCGAAGTTCCTGGATACGGCGACGAACGTGAAGATCCGCCACGCCGACGGAACGGTCGCGCAGTACGTCCACGTCCAGGCGAGCGTGCGGGTCGGCGAGGACGTCGAGCGCGGCGAGCCGATCGGCACGACGAACTCGAGCGGCTTCCACTGCTCACCGCAGCTCCATTTCAGCGTCTACCGCGACGAAGCCTCGCTCCCGTCGTCGTCGAAGCCCGTGACCCTTCCGCTCTCCTTCGACGGGATCGCCCCGGACGGCGTCGCGCGCGAAGGGCTCGAGCGGAGCGCCTCGGACGCGATGGTCGGCCGCGCGGGCCGAGGGTGGATCCCGCATCCGATGGAGGGTTCAAAACGCGTCGAGTATTTCTGGATGAAGCCCTCGGGCCCGGGGCCCTGGCCCGTCGTCATCGCCATCCACGGCCATCAGGAAGAGGAGCGCACGGGCGGGCTCGCGTCCCTCCCCTGGCTTCGCGCGCAAGCTCGCCTCGGGCGGCTCGCCCTCGCGCTCTCGCAGCCGGGCTACGGCGGCTCCGACGGGCCCTCGGACTACTGCGGCCCGTTCACGCAGGCGGCGCTCGAGGGGTTGATCGCCCACGTCCGGCGGCAGTTCGGCGCACCGAGGATCGCGCTCTACGGCGTGAGCCGAGGCGCGATCGTCGCGGGAATGGTGGCCACACGCGACGCTTCGCTTGCGGGCGTGGTGCTCGTCGTCGGGATCTATGCGATGGAGGAGGCGTATCGGGAGCTCGCTCGGGACCCGGAGACGCGCGGGATCGCGGCGTCGATGGTGGCCGAGGGCGCCTCGACGAAGCAGGCCTTCGCCGAACGCTCGCCGCTTCTCCACCTTCGGGGGCTTCGGGCGCCGACGCTCGTGCTCGCCTCAAGCGGCGATCATCGCGTGAGCCAGAGGCAGGCGGAGGAACTCGTGACGAGGCTCAAGCGCCTGGGGCGCGATTCGCTCCTGCACGTCTTCAAGGGCTATGGTCATACCATCCCGCAGGAAGCGCGGGCGGAGGTTATGGTGCCGTTCCTCAGGCGGGTGCTGTAAACTGGCCCCCGAGCGTGGAGCTCAGGCGGTTCAAACCGCTGCCTTTCCGTGTGTTTGCAGCCCATTCTTCAAGAGTTCCAGCGAGTCGGATCATCCGGATCTCGGGAACCATTGCGGAACGGGGGTTCGCGTTCGCTCGCTTTCGGTTCGTATCCACGCTTGGGGGCCAGTTTATTGGGGGCTTGACTCCGTACCTCGGTACGGACGTTAGAGTGGTTCGCAGGAGGGGATCAAATGAAGAGCTGGCAAGAGCGGTGGGCTTTGTTCGGGCGCAGCGGTGGCCTCGGGCTTGCGGCGCTCGGAGGCGCGTGCAAGGGCGGCTGCCTGTTCGGGGGCTCGGGCGCCGTTGTGGGCGCGCTCGGGAGCTTCGGGCTTGGCGGGCTTGCCGCGGCACTTCCCGCTTCGCGCTGGCTGATACTGGGCGCAGCAGGGCTTCTGGCCTCGTTCGTGATGGCTCGACGCATCCGAGAGGGCCGAGCGCGCCTGCGCTCGCTCCGCGGGGCGCGGCCTTCATGAAAGCGTCCTTCATGAAGGCATCCGGCATGGGAGAGCCCGCCACGAGAGCACCCCGCAAAACAGCGCCCCACGAACGCTTGACCATCGGCCGAGTGGCGAAGCTTTCGGGTGTCGGCGTCGAAACGCTGCGCTACTACCAGCGCATCGGGATCCTCGAGGAACCCACCCGGCCCGCCTCCGGGGCACGAAGCTACCCGCTCGAGGCCGTCCGGAAGGTTCGCTTCATCCGACGGGCGCAAACGCTCGGCTTCCGACTGAAGGAGATCGAGGAGCTCTTCGTCCTGGGCGCGACGAAACCCTCGCACCTTTCCAGCACATTGGGATCCTAAGCTTAGAATTCCACGTGGACAAGTTGTCGCG
>JADMIO010838948.1_pt1 | contig 28351 bp, 19 predicted proteins | sample 8958161 | NCBI WGS metagenome assembly JADMIO01 (sample SAMN16585339, study PRJNA669376) | soil metagenome | isolation source: Crop rotation soil | place: USA: Cullars Rotation, Alabama | collected 2011 | reverse complement strand
CGCGACAACTTGTCCACGTGGAATTCTAAGCTTAGGATCCCAATGTGCTGGAAAGACCGCCACGGTCGCAAGACCGGGCGGAGAGGTATGCCGGATTTACTTGAGGTTGTAAAGACACTATAGCACGATATCCGAAATCGGACAATTGGCGCAGGCATGGCAAATGCAGAGTCGCGATTTGGGTGACAGCTCCATCGAATGGTAATTCGTCGCAAACAGACAATGTTTGCAGGCAGAACATAGCGCGGGAAAAATATAGCAAAAACCCAGACCATTCTTTGGTCGGATGCAACGTAACGACTTGGTTTCAGCCCGTGGTACGGAGGTGTGTCTATTCACTGCGGATGCGGAGGGTGATGTAGAAAAAGAGGATGGCGCCGAATATGACAAGCGTTTGGAGGGCAAAGGGGAGGTCGGAGGAGGATAGGATGCCGAGGAGGTTGGCGGCAAAGATGGCGAGGGCGGTGAGGGCGACGGCGACGAGGATAGATATTTGCGCGGAGTTGATGAGTGCTATTCCTCTCCTACCCAGGCGGGTTCGGTGTCGTCCTTGTCGTTTTGGGTGAGGCGGATGATGCCGCGCTGGTCCTGGTTGGTGGCGGAGGGGGGGGCGTAGAGGAGATAGAGTTCGCGGCGGTTATTGTCTTGTCCTGCTCCGGTATAAGCGACAAAGGCGAGCCAATTACCGTCGGGGGACCAGCGGGGCTGTTCGGCGCCGGAGGGGATGTTGGTGAGCTGGATGGGGTTGGCGCCGTCGGCGTTCATGAGCCAGAGCTGGGCGATGCCGCTGCGGTTGGAGACAAAGGCGATGCGGCTGCCGTCGGGCGCCCAGGCGGGCATGGCGTCTTGTGCGGTGTCGGTGGTGAGGCGGGTCAGTTGTCCACCGTCGAGGGCGAGGGTGTAAATGTCGGAGAGGTTGCCCTGCCGCATGGTAAAGGCGATGTGGTCGCCCGCGGGGTTGAAACTGGCTTGTCCATCGTAGGCGTCGGTGTCGGTGAGGGGACGCTGATTTTTGCCGTCGGCGTCGGAGAGGACGAGATTGGTCGCGCCTTTTTCGTCGGTGACTTCAAACGCAATGTGTTTGCCGTCCGGCGAAAAGGCAGGACGCTGGACGGTGGAGAGGTTGGGGGTGATGTTGGTGACGGTGGGGTTTTCGAGGGTGCGGGTGACGAGCCGCCACGCGTTGTTTTCGTTGGATACGAATGCGACGTTTTTGTTTGCAGCAACTACCGCCTGCCGATTTTGTGAGAGGGGGGGCTGCCACAGCGCGGTGCCGCGTGAGGCGGTTTCGATTTCGTACAGGGTATGCCCACCATCACGATTGCTGCTAAAGAGTAGTTTTTGTTCGGGTGGGACGACGACGCTAAAGAGGGCGGAGGCGCCGTAGCGGTCACTTTCGTCATACGCTCGCGCGGCGAGGGGATAGACGCCGGGCGCGGGCGGCTGCCACTGCCATGCGACTGCCCACGGATTGGAGAGGGCGGGGTTGGGATTAACTTCACGGGCGAGCATCTGGTCCCCTGCCCAGAGTTCGGCGCGCGTGACGCGGTCGCCGCGCGTGGTGACGGAGACGGTGACGATGTCGCCGACTTCGACGGAGGTGAATTCGATTTTGGGCGCGGGGGGGGGGGCAGGGTTGAGTGTGGTGTACACCATGAACGCGACGATGACGAGTCCGCCGATAAAGCTGGCGGCGAGGATGACGGCGATTAGTTTGGAGAGTAGGGACATGGGGCGGGTTGCAGTAGACAGTAGTCAGGCGTCAGTAGTCAGGCGAAAGAGTAATGGACAATGAACAATGGACAATGGACAAGACGAATGACAAGAGGCTAATGACGAAGGACTAGCGACTAGCGACTATTACTCTTCTTGTTTTTGGAGTTTGGCGGCGCGTTTGGCTTCGTAGGATTGTTTGGCGGCGGTGGGGAGGGTGCGTCCGATGTAGCGGGAGCGGGTGCGCCCGTTTTCTTTCCAGTAGGCGTACCAGTAGGGTCCGTGCGGGCAGCGGGAGCAGTTTTCTTTGCCGCAGCGGACGGTCTCGAAGCGAAAGGTGATGGAGCCGATTTGGGCTTCCATGCGGGCAGGAGCTGCGGTTTCGACGTCGCGTCCGGCGCGGCGGTCGAGCAGCGCCGAGTTGAGGCGATTGTCAATGGCGTTGAGTTCGGCGAGTTGTTTTTCGGTGAGGTCCTGAAGGATTTCGGTTTTGGTTTTTGGCATGAGGTCTCTGTCACCAGGGAGGGGTGAGAGGAGGGGGTGGGATGGGGCAACGGTCGCCCAAAGGCGGCTTGAAGGATTGCCCCTACTTGTGTAACTTGCGCGCAGGGTAACAGAGACGCGCGCGGCTGTCAAGATGGTCTACGCGAAAATATTTATTTATTTCAAACCCTCCCAAAAATGTTCATTTTTGGGAGGGTTTGAAATAGAAAGTTATGAAGGGCGGCGAAAGATGTCGGAGGGGGAGAGTTCGGCGACGGTGCGTTTGCCGGTGAGCGCCATGGCGGTGTCGAATTCGGTGCGGAAGATTTCGATGACGCGGCGGACTCCGCGTGCGCCATCTGCGCCAAGCCCCCAGACGTAGGGGCGTCCAATGCAAACGGCGCGGGCACCGAGGGCGACGGCTTTGACGATATCGGAGCCGCGCCGGACGCCGCCATCGAGATAAATTTCCATGCGGTCCCCCACGGCGGTGACGATTTCGGGGAGAACGTCGAGGGTGGCGGGCGCGCCGTCGAGCTGGCGTCCGCCGTGATTCGAGACTACGATGCCCGCCGCGCCGTGGTCTGCCGCGATCTCGGCGTCCTCATGGGTGAGCAAGCCCTTGATGATGATGGGGAGTTTGGTGATGGAATGCAGCCATTCTACATCGCGCCAGGAAAGATTTTCTTTCCAGCCGAGGTCATCATAGTGGGTCGCCTTGAAAACTTGCGGCGGGGCGTCGTCGGTGTGGAGGAGCAGGTTGCCAACGTGCAGCGCGGCGAAGGATAATTCGTTGCGGCGGTCGGTTTCGCGATTGCCTGTATAGTACGCGTCTACGGTGAGGACGATGGCGCGATAGCCGCTGCGTTCGGCGCGGCGGACGAGCCAGGCGTTGACCTCTTGATCTTGTACCATATAGAGTTGATACCACAGTGGGGATGAGGCGACAGCTGCGACGTCTTCGAGGGTGCGCGTGGAGACGGTGCTTAATATCATCAGCACGCCTTCGGCACCGGCGGCGCGGGCAGTTTCGCATTCGCCCTCGGGATGAGAAAGCATGTGATACCCCGCAGGGGAGAGGAGGAGCGGGAAGGGAATTTTGGTGCCGAGCACGGTTGTGGTGAGGTCGCGCTGTGTGACGTCTACCAGATAGCGCGGGCGCAAAAAGGTGCGCTCGAAGGCGGCGCGATTTTCGCGAAGGGTAATTTCGTCTTCTGCACCGCCGCTGATATAGCCCCACGCTTTGGGTTCTACATTGGCGCGGGCGAGGGCTTCAAATTCGAAAATGTTGACGGGTGGGGGCATGGGAGTCCTTTCGGGAATGAAAGTTGAAGGTTGAAAGTTTAAAGTTGAAAGTTAAAAGTTCAAAGCTAAAAGCTAAAAGTTAAAGGTTGGGAGGTTGAGATTAGAGATTGGAGATTGGATGTTAGAACCTGTGACTATTTTATGTCAGGATGAGGTTGTGGGGGAATTGTCAGGGCAAGTGTCAGCAAGATGACAAACATTCTTGGGCTATTGGCATTATAATGATTCTGACGTTATAAACGAGGAAAATTTTATGGCAAGCACGGAATATGCTGATTTGGAAATTGCGCTGAACCGCTGGAACGCGGATGCGTACCGGGTGGAGCTGCGGTACAGCCAGCCCGACAGTGATGTGGATATTCGGCTGGCACCGGGCACGCCCGCGCTGGCGCGTTTTGACCCGCTCCAGTTGGAAATGCTGGCGCTGGACCCGAAAGCGTATGGCACGCTGCTGGGGGCGAGTTTGTTTGACGATGCCCAAGTGAAAACGGCGTTTGCGCAGGCGCGTTCCAACGCGCAAACGCTGGATGCTTCACTGCGGCTGCGGCTGATTATTGACCCCGCCGCGCCCGAACTGCACGGGCTGCGCTGGGAAACTTTGCGGGACCCGAGCGATGGGGCATCGCTGGTGACGTCGGAACGGATTTTGTTTACGCGGTATTTGGCGTCGCAGGATTATCGCCGCGTAAAAATAAAGCCACAAGGCGAGCTGCGGGCGTTGGTGTTTATTGCCAATCCGTCGAATTTGAGCGAATACGACCTTGCGCCCGTGGATGTTGAGGGGGAATTGACGCGCGCGAAAAACGCGCTGGGGATGATTGCGGTTACGACGACGAAGGAGAATGAACGCGCGACGCTGGATGTGCTGGCGGATAAACTGCGCGGCGATGTTGATATTTTGTATCTGGTCGCGCATGGGGCGGTGATTGAGGGCGAGCCGCGTTTGTTTTTGCAAGATGACGCGGGACGCGTGAGTGTGGTGGATGGGCGCGAGCTGGTGACACGCATCAGCGAGCTGCAGAATGCGCCGCGCCTGATTGTGCTGGCGTCGTGTCAAAGTGGGAATATGCAGGTAGGGGATAATGGCGCGCTGGCGGCGCTGGGTCCGCGTCTCGCGGCGGCGGGGGTGTCGGCGGTGATTGCGATGCAGGGGAATGTGACGATGGAAACCATCGCGCAATTTATGCCGACGTTTTTCAAAGAACTGTTACGCGACGGACAGATTGACCGCGCGATGGCAGCGGCACGCGCGACTGTCAGGAACAATGCGGATGCGTGGATGCCCGTTTTGTTTTTGCGACTCAAGAGCGGAAAGATTTGGTACGTGCCGGGATTTGGCGGCGAGCGCAAGAGTTTTGAAAAGTGGCCCGCGCTGTTGGATACGATTCGGAGCGGACGCTGCACACCGATATTGGGCGCGGGGTTGAACGAGTCACTGTTGGGGTCGCGGCGCGAGATTGCGGCGCACTGGGCAGAAGAGTTTCGCTTTCCGCTCGCGCCGTTTGCGCGCGAGGACTTGCCGGAAGTGGCGCAGTATTTGGCGGTAAACCAGTCGCCGATTTTTCCGCGCGAGGGGCTGGGGAAATTTTTACGCGGCGAATTGTGGAAACGCTATGGCAGTATGCTGCCTGCCGATTTGGAACGGGCGGAGATTCCGCAGCTGCTGGCGGGCGTGGGGGAAATGAATCGCAAGCGCGACCCGCATGACGCGCACGCAGTGCTGGCATCCTTGCCGTTCCCGATTTATATTACGACGAACCCGGATAATTTGCTGGCGGAGGCATTGAAAGCGGCGGGGAAAGACCCACAGGTGGAGTTGTGTAAATGGAATGAGGATATGTATACGGAATCCATTTACAAGCGCGAGCCGGATTATCGTCCCGATGAAAAACGTCCGCTGGTGTACTGTTTGTTCGGACAGTTCAGCGACCTGGATTCGATGGTGCTGACGGAGGACGATTATTTTGATTATCTGATCGGCGTGACGTCCAACAAGGATTTGATTCCGGGGGTGGTGCGGCGCGCGCTGGCGGACACGGCGCTGTTGTTCTTGGGTTTCCAGTTGGACGATTGGAATTTCCGGGTGCTGTATCGCAGCATCATGTCGCAGGAAGGACGGAGCCGCCGTAAAAAATATTCGCACATTGCGGCGCAGATTGACCCGGAAGAGGGTCGGATTTTGGAGCCGGAACGGGCGCGGCGGTATTTGGAGACGTATTTTCAGGATGCGGATATTAGTATTTATTGGGGGAGCGCGGAGGATTTTGTGAGGGAGATGCAGGGGCAGGCGGGGAAAAAATAAGGGTTTGAGAACGGAGACAAGACTATGATGGTTAGCATTCAAGGCGTCTATCGTAACGGGAAGGTTGAACTGGTCGAGCCACCCGAAAACATTCCCAATGAAACGTTTGTCATTGTAACGTTTCTTGAACATGGACTTGTTGATTTGAGTGAACGCGGGATTGATGAAACGCGCGCTGCGGAACTGCGCGGACAACTTGCCGCCTTTGCAGAGGATTGGGACAGTCCCGAGATGAGTGTCTATGACAACTATGACGCCGTCAAAGCCAGTTTATAAACGCGGGGATGTCATCTTGGTACTCTATCCCAATTCCGATTTGCGAACTGCCAAGACACGCCCAGCCCTTGTCATTCAAGCGAATGACCTGAAGACCGATTTAACACAAATTGTGGTTGCTATGATCACGAGTAAAATTTTTCGCGCGAATCATCCCAGCCGTGTGCTCATTCAGTTGAACAGCGAAGCGGGAAAGTCGTCTGGGCTGCTGACGGATTCCGTAGTGATGACAGACAATCTGGCGACAATTCTAGGGTCGGCAATTGATCGAAAAATTGGGGCAATCGAAATGGAAAAGATAGACGAAGCCTTGAAGCACACTTTGGGATTGTAATGATTCGTAAGTGGAATTTGAAATCATCGTAGCATAACGATAAGGCAGCGAGTTTGCACGAATGGCTAACACCCGCCCCAACCCCTACGTAGGTCCGCGTTCGTTTCGCACCGGCGAGCGGATGTATGGACGCGAACGCGAGACGCTGGAACTGCTCGATTTGATTATTGCCGAGCGGATTGTTTTGTTGTACTCGCCGTCCGGGGCGGGGAAGACTTCGTTGATTCAGGCGGCGCTGCTGCCCAAGCTTCAGGAAGAAGGATTCCAGGTGACGCGTCCCATACGCGTCAGCGCCGAAACCCCCGCGCAGCCCGAACGCAAAGCGGGCGCGATGGGGAACCGGTTTGTGCTGTCGGTGCTGTTGTCGTTAGAAGAGGCGCAGCCCAAAGAGGCGCGTATTCCGCTGCCGACGCTGGCGCAGATGACGATTGATGATTATTTGAAACAGCGCGTGGATATGACGAGCGCGAGTCCCGTGCTGGTGTTTGACCAGTTCGAAGAGGTGCTGACGCTCGACCCAACCGACCTTGCCAGCAAGATGGCGTTCTTTGAACAAATCGGCAAGGCGCTGCAGGACCGTTCGCGCTGGGCGCTGTTTTCGATGCGCGAAGATTATTTGGCGGGACTCGACCCGTATCTGCTGCCGATTCCGACGCGGTTTGGGACGACATACCGGCTGGATTTGTTGGGGATCGCGGCGGCGCGCGAGGCGATTCAAAAACCGCCGCTCAACGCGGGCGTGGATTTTACCGATGCAGCTGCAATCAAATTGATTGACGATTTGCGGCGCGTGCAGGTGCAGCGTCCCGATGGCTCGATGGAAATGCAGCCGGGACCGTATGTGGAACCCGTGCAGATGCAGGTGGTGTGTTACCGGTTGTGGGACAAACTGCCCGATACCCAGATGCAAATTCTCGAAAGAGATTTGGAACAGGTTGGCGATGTCAATTCGGCGCTGGCAGACTATTACGATACAACGGTGACCAAGACAGCCGCGGCATCGGGCGAAAATGAACGGACGCTGCGCGAATGGTTTGACAGGCAGTTGATTACGGAGCAGGGGATTCGCGGACAGGTGCTGATGGAGCCGGAACGCAGCCGCGGGCTCGCCAACAGCGCGATTCGTAAACTGGTGGACGCGCATTTGGTGCGCGCGGATGAACGGCGCGGCGCGACGTGGTTTGAATTGGCGCATGACCGTTTGATTGAACCGGTACGTAAAAACAATGCCGCGTGGTTTGAAGCGAATCTGAGCCCGCTGCAGCAGCAGGCAGATTTGTGGAACCGCAGCGCGCGACCTGACAATTTGCTGTTGCAGCGCGTGGCTTCGGAAAAAATTGCGGCAGACCTGAAGGACGAGTCACAGCATTGGACGGCGACCGAGCGCGAATTTCTGACTGCCTCACGCGAGGCGCGGCTGGTGGTCGAGCGCGAGAAAAAACAAAATCAGCGGATTCGCTATCTGGCGATTGGCGCGACGGCGTTGAGCGTGATTGCTCTGATTGGGATTGTGGTCGCGGTGTTTTCGCTGTATCAACTCGGCGCAGCGGTTGAAGAGGCAGAGACGGCGCAAAAGGCGGCGGTGGAAAGCCGCGACGAAGCAAATTTACAAAAAGATAAAGTGGCGGTGCAAGAGCGCGTTTCGAAAATGACGAATGCGGCGCTCTCGCAGCTGACGGTAGACCCCGAAGTGAGTTTGTTATTGGCGATGCAAGCATACAGCATGACCAAATCCGTCCAAACGGATGATGTGCTGCGGCAAGCTGTCATCGAGTCGCGCGTGCGCGGCACGCTGGAGGGACACACCAACGGCGTTGACAGCGTGGCAGTCAGCCCGGATGGAAAATTGTTTGCGACGGGGTCGGCAGACCATACGGTCATTCTTTGGGACGCCGCCACCGGAAAACAGGAGCGTGTGCTAAAAGGACACACCGATGCAGTTTGGACTGTCGCGTTTAGCCCCGACGGCAAAACCCTGTTGACCACAAGTTTTGATAACACAGCGCGCCTGTGGAATTTGACCGCATGCACGGATTCGGACTGTCCCTCGCTTGTGCTGAACGGGCATACCAAAGCGGTGTGGAACGGGGCGTTCAGTCCTGACGGTGGCTCGGTGGTAACGGTGAGCGGGGACGGGACTGCCAAACTTTGGGTTACCGCAACCGGTTTCTTTCTCGGCGATGTTGGCACCCATTCGCTCGACATTAATGCCGTCGCCTTTAGCCCCGACGGACGCTATCTTGCCACTGCCAGTTCGGACCAGACCGCACAAATTACCGACCTGACCACCTGTAAGGACACGCAATGCACCTTTCAAACCTTTCAGACACAAGCTGCGCTGTGGAACATCGCCTTTAGCCCCGACAGCAAATACATTGTGGTGGGCAGCGAAGACCAAAATGCGTACAAGGTAAATGTCGAAACCAACAGCAGCGAAATTCAACTGAGCGGACACAGCGACACCATCTATGCGGTCGCATACAGTCCCGACGGGAAATATATCGCAACGGGAAGCCGTGATGGCACGGCGCGCATTTGGGACGCGAACACCGGACAAACGATTGCGATTTTACGCGGGCACGACAATACGATTTGGAGTGTGACTTTTACGCCCGACAGCCACTTGCTCCTGACCGGCAGCGCGGACAATACAGCGCGGCTATGGGATATTTCCGACGGCGCAGCGCTGCGCGTGCTGCGCGGCAGTTTAAACAAGGTGTTGGGCGCAGATTACAGCGGCGACGGCAAGCGCGTCATTTCGGTCGGCGCTGACAGCACGGCGCGCGTGTGGAATGTAGAAACCGGCACGGTCATTGCGAATCTGGTGGGACACACCGGCTGGGTGAGTGACGGCGGGCTGACCGAGGACGGCTCGCGCGCCGCAACCGCCAGTTTTGACAACACGGCGCGGATTTGGGATGTTGCCAGCTGCGCGTCGGGCGATGCAGCGGCGTGCCAATTTATGACGCTGGAAGGACATACGGGCATTGTGCGCGGGGTCACCTTTAGCCCGGATGGGGCATGGGTCTTGACCGCCAGCGATGATGCGACGGCGCGCTTGTGGGACGCGGGAACGGGCACATTGATACGCGAGTTTAAAGGGCACAGTGACGCGGTCAATCACGCCTTTTTCAGCAGTGACGGCAAACGGATTGTGACAGCCAGCAATGACGGCACGGCGATGGTGTGGGATGCGGCGACCGGTGCGGCGATTTTGACTCTGCGCGGACATGCCGGCGCAGTCACCAATGCGTCTTTTAACGGCGACGGCACGCTGGTGGTGACTGCCAGTGATGACCGCACGGCGCGGATTTGGGAGATTGCTAACTGCACCCAAACGGGCAGCACAGACCCCGCGGCGCAAACCTGTCCCTTTAAGGAACTGCGCGGACATTTGGGTGCAGTCACCGGCGCAGTATTTACAAAAGACGGCAAATATATTGTGACGGGCAGCGCCGACAAAACCGCGCGCCTTTGGGATGCCAATACACAGGAAACGCTCAGCATCTTGCGCGGTCATACTGACAAGGTACAGACCGTCGAGCTCAGTCCCGACGACCAATTTGTGCTCACCGCCAGTTCTGACAAGACCGTCCGCATCGTGCCGCTGCATATCGAAACGGTGGTCGCGCTTGCCCGGGCGCGCGTTACCCGCGTATTGTCGTGTGACGAATGGCTTATCAATGTCGGCGACCCGAATTTCTGTCCGGGGACCGTCCCTCCCAGCGCGATTGCGCTGCCAACGCTCGCGCCGATAACGCCTATCACGCGTGTTGCCCAAAACGTGAATACGCCCGGACTTCCCGTGTCCACCGCGGTCGAGGAGAATACACCGTTAGCACTCCCATCGGAGCAAGCGCTCCCAACGGAGCCGCCGACGGTGGAACCGACGACGGTTGTCGAGGAACCGACTGCAACGGCTGAGCCAACCGCGACAGAGGCAAATGTCCCCCCCCCCGCAACGCTGCCGATTGTGGCTACGGCATTGCCTGCGACGCCTACGCCTGACGTTGCGCCGGGGGTTTATGTCACACGCATTGTGTATGTGCCGCTGGACGCGCCGAATTTCCAATTCAAAGTTACGTTCTTGAATACAACGGGCGCGCCGGTGACTTTTCCCAAGTGGGTTGTGCCGTTCTTTGAGCCAGGGGCAAAGAATTCACTGGGCGCACCCAAGGGCGCGGATGCCACAATTCCGGTTGGCACGTCGGAGCAGGTGACGGAAACGTGGAAGGTGGGGGTGGGACAGTGCTCGCCGTTTACGGCAAAACCTGTGTCACAGGATGGAGAGGGGCGGCAGACGCCGTTTTTGTTGACGAACGGGCAGCCCGCGACGCTTGATTTTCAGTTGTGTCCGCCGTAGTGGAGATTCCTAGCGGATTGGGGAAACGTTATTATCCGAAACTATCCGTCAAGTCGCGATCCCGCTAAAGTTGCGTTCGGTAGAACGCGGTTGATTCCAGAATCATTGAGCGATTTCAAGTTTGTTCAAGTGCAATCCCGGTAGTGCTGCGGCGTTGGAAGAGCGATCCCTTCGACAGGCTCAGGGCAGGCTCTTCGACTAGGCACCGCGAGAAAATTGTCTGAGCAAATAGTGCGGGTGCTCCGCTCAGGATGACAATCGCGCGTCTGGAACAAATTCCTATTTCGTTGAGGGAAAGGGCGAAGCATCCGCAACGGCGTTCCTCCTATTGAAAGTAGATTCAGCGGATGCTTCGCCCCTACGACAAATAGGAGTTCGCCCCAGGATGACAATCCAGTGTCATCTTTTTGAATGTAGCTGAAACCTGTATGAAACTCCGATTATTTGCAATTGTACTCTTTCTTTTAGTGAGCGCGTGTGCACCGACTGTTGGCGCGCCGGTTGCTGCCACGCCTGAGGCTACGGCTGCTAATGCGACGCGGGCTGCGACGGTTGTGCCTGTGGTGAATACGCGGACTGACCGGCGCGCGCCGACCCTCGCGCCTACCAGTACGGCAACGGTCGAGCCGACGCTTGCGCCTACCGAAATTCCAACGGATGTGCCCACTGCGACCAGTACGGTTGCGGCATTACCTACAGCGACAAAACCGCCTGCCACTGCAAGCCAGCCGACCGCGCCCGTGGTGGCGGCTGCGCCGGGGGTGTATGTGACTGCGTTTGCGATTGACCCGCCTGCGCCAAAATCCAAGCCCGCCGAATTTGTGTTTCATGCCAGTTTTCTGAATACGGTAGGGACGCCGGTGAACTATCCGCGCTGGCGGGTGTTGATTGTTCCCAAAGGGCAGACCAAAGCGCAGGGCGACCCACAGGGCGCGAGCAAGACGATTGCGAACGGCGCATCCAAGCAGGATACGGAACAGTGGTCTATCAAGGTGATTGCGGGATGTGAAACGTATACGGCGCAGCCGGTGTGGGAGGATGAGGACGGGCGGCAGACGCCGTTTACGAAACCGGATGGGAGCGCGGTGGGGGTAGAGTTTCAGGTGTGCGCATGAGCGAAGTTACCCCTCACTCCAGACCCCTCTCCCAGGGGGAGAGGGGAGATAGATATTTGTTTATGTGAAAAAATTTGCAAAATTTTTTCACATAAACAAATATCAAAAAATAATGACTGACCTCTTGTACTTTAATGGACTGAATGCCAGCACAGGCGAATACCTCACCCCCCCCTCCAGCGCGGAGGACTTGGCGGCACTGGCGCGGGGCGAGTCGGTTGCGCCGGAACACCTGTTGGAATTGAAATGGCGCAAGGGCAAGGACAAGGCGCATTACGGGGTTAAAGAAGGGGTTGACCCGAACGACCTTGCGGCGGCGGGATGGGGCGTGATTTTTCCGCAAGGGGTTGACCCGGCGGTGCAGGACGCGCTGCGCGATTTGTTGGCGTTACGCAAAATGCAGGCGAACCGCGTCAAGGAACGCTATCACGAATATTTTTATCAACCCGATGAAAGTAAAAATATGTTCCTGGCGCGGAACCGTGCAGGTCCCGGGGCGGTTGACCCCGATAAAGTCCCTTACTATTTGTTGATTGTGGGCGACCCTGAAAAAATTTCATACGCGTTTCAATCCCAGCTGGACGTGGCGTATGCGGTGGGACGCATTCATTTTGATACGGCGGACGAATACGCGCAATACGCGCAGAGTGTGGTGCGCGCCGAACAAGAGGATTTTGCGGTGGCAAAACGCGCGGCGTTTTTTGGCGTGGCGAATCCGGATGACCCCAACACGCAGGCGAGCGCGAATAATCTGGTGAAACCGCTGGCAGAGAAAATCGAGGCACAGGGCAACGGTTGGACATTCGACAGCTATACGGCGGACACTGCAACCAAGTCGCAATTAGAAACGCTTTTGAACAACCAAGCGCCCGCGTTTTTATTTACGGCGAGTCACGGCGCGGGCTTTGATATGGGCGACCCGCGTCAAATGAAACACCAGGGCGCGCTGGTTTGCCAGGACTGGGGCGGTCCGGTTGCGATGGGCGGGCGACCTGTGCCGCAGACGATGTATTATGCGCAGGATGATGTGGTAAGCGACGCGAACGTGCACGGCATGATTGCGTTTCACTTTGCCTGTTTTGGCGCGGGCACGCCGCACTATGACGACTTTACACATTTAAAAAGCGGGCTGCGTGAACGCAATGAAATCGCGCCGCGGGCGTTTCTTGCCAAGCTGCCGAAAAAATTGCTGGCGCACCCCAAAGGGGGCGCGCTGGCGGTGATTGGGCATGTGGACCGTGCGTGGGGTTCGAGTTTTTTATGGAACAAGGACGTGGAACAGCTGAGCACGTTTGAGAGTGCGGTCACGCGGCTGTTGAACGGTGCGCCTGTGGGCGCGGCGATGGAATATTTCAACGCGCGCTATGCGGAACTTGCCACCAGTTTGAGCAGCGATTTGGAAAACTTGAAATTTAATAAAAAGGTTGACCCGCAGGAGCTGGTCAATACCTGGACGGCGAACAACGATGCGCGCGGTTATACCGTCATCGGCGACCCGGCTGTACGGCTGCGGGTGAATGGCAAACCTGCGGAGAGACCTGCGGTACGACAAACGCTGACGCTGTCTATTGACACAACACTCACGACCGGTGTGGATTTGGAAAACCTGGACGCTACATTGGAAAAATTGCAGGGACAGGTCGCGGCACTTGCTGCGACCTTGGAAGAATTGCGAAGCGCAATTCATCAAGGACGCTACGGGAGCAAGAGCGAATAATGCGCTTCGCTTGAAAGCGCTTTTGCGTTGCCTGTGGACAAGGAGGACTATGAGTCTCTCGGTTTTGATTTTCGTTAATCTGTCGCGTCAGGACGCACACGTATGGGCGGTCGAGCAGGATGGCGACACCCAATTTGCTGCAAAACTTGCAGCGGGCGCGAGCCACCGGCTTTTATCCGCCGCAGACCAAAAATGGAGCGTGGTCGCGGGGGAGAGCTATGATATTCCCGCCTCGGACAAAAACCGTATCTTTATTATCGGTTCGGGAGGGGTCTATCAGGTAGACCACACGCAGGGGCTTGCCGCAGACAGCGGCGCTATTCCTGCCGATTTTGAGTATCCAACCTCCGGTGGTGGCGGCTGGCCCTAGACCGAGTGTATGAACGTTCTCGAAAGTTTTCTGCCCCCCGACCGTTTAGAGGCGCTTGAACGCCAAGAACTGCTTGCAGACCGCGCCGATGGCGCGGTCTTGTTTGCAGATGTTTCGGGCTTTACGCCGCTGACCGAGGCGATGACACGCGCACTAGGGCAGCGGCGCGGCGCCGAGGAATTGACGCGGCAGCTGAATCGCGTGTATGACGCGTTGATTGCGGAAATTGAACGGTTTGGCGGCAGTGTGGTCACGTTTTCGGGGGACGCGGCGCTGTGTTGGTTCGACGGCACAGAAGGGGCGACGACAAGGGCTGTGGCGTGTGCATGGGCGCTGCAGGACACGATGCAGCAGTTTGCGGCGGTGCGCATGCCTGACGGCACGACAAACCCGCTTGCCATCAAAGTCACCGTGGCATGTGGGACAGTGCGGCGTTTCATTGCGGGCGACCCGACGATTCGACGAATTGATGTGATAGCCGGCAGCACAGTCACGCGCACTTCGACGGCGGAGCATCTGGCAGGTCCGGGTGAGGTGCTGGTGGATGAGCCAACCGCCGCGGCGTTGGGCACGCAAATTCAGATACGCGAGTGGCGAACGGATGCACATTCGCAAGAGCGCTTTGCGGTCATCCAACCTTTTTCCAGTGACAGCGCATTTGTGCCACAGAACGCATCCGCTGCGTCGGGCGCGCCGCTGCCGCCGCAAGTGCTCAAGCCGTGGCTCCATGCGGGGGTGTATGAACGGATTGTCGCCGAGGGCGAAGTTTTTTTGACAGAGCTGCGCCCGGTGGTGGCAATGTTTGTGCGGTTTAGCGGGATTGATTTTGATGCGGATGAAGAGGCGGGGGAAAAACTGGACCGCTTTGTGACGCGGGTGCAGCAAATTTTAGCGCGGTATGACGGCACGCTGTTGGAACTGACGATTGGGGACAAGGGGAGTTATTTTTATGCCGCCTTTGGCGCGCCGCACATGCACGAAGACGATGCGCGCCGCGCGGTGCTTGCCGCGCGTGAAATGTTTCCGTTGTGCAGCGAACTTGGTTTTATCGAACCTTTGCAAATCGGTCTCAGCCAGGGTGTGATGCGCGTGGGCAGTTATGGAAGCACGACACGGCGCATGTATGGCGCGCAGGGTGACGAAGTGAATTTGGCGGCGCGCCTGATGCAGGAAGCGGCACCGGGCACGGTGCTCGTCAGCGGGCGGATTCAAAAAGGCGTGGCAAATGAATTTGATTTGGAGCCGCTGGCACCAATACGTCTGAAAGGCAAAGCTGAACCGCTGCTGCCATTCGTGGTACAGGGGCTGCGCGAAACGCGCGTGCAGCAATTGCAAGAAGCGTATTACGCCCTGCCGATGATTGGACGCGACGCGGAATTTGCGCTGGTGCAGGAAAGATGGACACGCGCGACGCGCGGGCAGGGACAAATCGTGGGCATTACGGCACGGGCGGGCATGGGCAAGTCGCGCCTGACTGCCGAAATTATTCGGATGGTGCGGCGGCAGCGCGGTTCGAGTTACGGCGGCGAATGCCAGTCGTTCGGCACCAACATATCGTTTCTGGTATGGGCGCCCATCTGGCGCGCTTTTTTCGGGATGGATGCCAACATGCCGCTGCGCCGTCAACTGCGCGCGCTGGAAAGTGAATTGGAAGAGCTTGCGCCCGCGCGCATCGAGGCAATGCCGCTGCTGAGCACGGTGCTGAATTTTCCGCTCGAGGGAAATGATTTTACCCGCGCACTGGAGCCCGAATTTCGGAAATCTGCCCTGCAGGCGCTGCTGCTGGAATGTGTGAACGGCGCCGCCCAGGAAGCGCGCGCCGAAGGGCAGGCGCTTTTGTTTGTCATCGAAGATACGCACTGGATTGACCCCGCCTCACGCGAACTGCTGTATGAGATTGCGGCACACATCGCAGACCTGCCTGTTTTGCTGGTGCTGAATTACCGCCCGCCCGAAAATCAGCAAGAACATTTGCCCAATGTGCGCGCCCTGCCAAACTTTACGGAAATTCGGCTGCAAGAATTGACGGGCGCACAGGGGGAGGGCTTGATTCGCGCAAAACTGGCGCTGCATGCGCCCGAAACTGCCGACACAATTCCCCCGCAGCTGCTGGAGCGTGTGCTGACGCAGGCGCAAGGCAACCCGTTTTATATCGAGCAGCTACTCGATTACATGCACGACAAGGGCGTTAATTTCAAGCAGCTGCCCGATTGGGAAACGATTGAACTTCCGACCACGCTGCACCGCTTGATTTTGACGCGCCTGGACCAACTGAATGAGCGCCAACAGCTGACGCTCAAGGCATCGAGCATCATCGGGCGCTGGTTTACGCTGGCGCACTTGTGCGGTTATTTTCCACAGGTGGGAAGCGTTGCGGAAATCGAAACGGATTTGGCGCGCTTGCAGCAATATGACCTGGTGCAGCAGGATGACCCCGAACCCGATGTCGCCTATCTGTTCAAGCATGTGGTCACGCACCAGGTAGCGTATGAATCGCTGCCGTATGCGACGCGCGCGATGCTGCACGAAGCATATGCGCAATTTCTTGAAACACACGACGACCCAGCCCGCGCGCTGGATTTGATTGCGTATCATTACGACCGCAGTGAAAATTTGCCCAAACGCCGCGAGTATTTACGCCGCGCAGGCGAAGCTGCCGCCGCACGGTTTGCCAATACGGAAGCGGTGGACTATATCACCCGCGCGCTTGCCATTGTTCCCGAAAACGCTGCCACAGAACGGTATGACCTTTTGACCACACGCGAGCATGTTTATGATGTGCAGGGCGAGCGGGAAAAACAACGCGCCGATTTGACGGCGCTGGAAAGCGTAGCGGCGCAGTTGAATGATGCGGTCAAGCAAGCGCGTGTGTGGCTGCAGCAGGGCTGGCTCGCCGAGCGCTTGTCCGACCACGAGAGCGCCACGGCGCAGCTCATCGCCGTAAACAAGTTTTTACGGCACGCGGACCCGGTGCCCGATGTAAAGAACGAGATTGAGACCGAAGCTGCTTTACTGCAAGGCGTTATTTTGTGGCAGCAGGGCGATGCCAATGAAGCGAAACCGCATTTTGAAGCTGCACTCGAAGGGGCGCGGCGCGCTAACGCGCGTGTGACAGAGGGACGCGCGTTAAGTTTTTTAGGAACGGTGTATCGGGAAACGGGCGACCTGGCACTGGCAGAGCGATATTATCTGGAACAACTGGCTCTGTCGCGCGCAAATAGAGATGTGCGGCGCGAATGGTCCGCGCTCAATAATCTTGGTCTTATCGCGACGACGCGGGGCGATTTTGAATCTGCCCTGCATTATTATGCCGAGGGCGAAAAAATTACGCGGGAAATTGGCGACCGCCTGGGGACAGGGCTAATTCTGAGCAATATCGCCATCGCCGCCGTCGAGCAGGGTGAATATACACAGGCATTGGAAACGGGGCAGCAGGCGCGTCAGGTCGCGACGGCGATTGGCGACCGCCGCACGGTTTGCCGTATTTTGTTGAATCTGGGAGAGACATATCGCCTGAGCGGGGAATTTGCCCTTGCGGGACAACATTTGTACGAGTCGTTGGCAATGGCGCGCGAATTGGGAGACCAACTGCATCAGGATTTTGCCTTGACGAACCTGGCAGCGATTGCGTGTGATTTGGAACAATGGGAACAGGCGAATGGGCTGGTGCAGGAAGCGCTGCCGATAGCGCATGCAATCGGGCACCGCGACGGTACGGCGTTTTTGCTGAACACGCTGGCGCGAATTCAAGCGGCAAACGGCGATTTACAGGCGGCGCAGCAGACCGGGCAGCAAGCCGTCGAAATTTGGGAGTCGCTCGAACCGCTGGTGTATGCGCTGGATGCCTATGCGGGGCTCGCCGAAATCGCGCTTGAAACGGGGAATCTCAGCGCGGCGCGAGAACAGGTAGAGACTATCATCGAATATTTAGACGCGCACCCGACGCAACGGGGCGCGCCCGCGGCGCTGAATGCTTGCCTGACGGCTTGGCGGGTGCTGGAGCAATCCGGCGATGCGCGCGCGGGGGATGTGCTCCAATCTGCCTATGCAGAACTGCAAATCCGCGCCAACCGTATTACCGACCCCATCCTGCGGCGTTCGTTTATGGAAAAAGTGAGGGTCAATCGGGAAATCGTAGAGAAGGCGGGGAGATAGAGGCAAAACAAAACCCGTTTTTTTCAAAAAACGGGTTTTGTTTTGCCTCTGTTTTTTTTCTCAATGTCCCCGTTGGCTTTGTGTCGCTCCCATAACTCTTTCACCACGGACGCCTCATCCCACGCAATACCCTGTTCGCCTCGCGCAATGGTTTCCTCGGTGCCTTTGCCTGCTACCAACACGGTATCTCCCGCTTGTGCGGCGGAGAGCGCGTGTTGAATTGCGGCTGTACGATCCGGCACTATTTCAAAATTGTCGCGCACTGCCCCTAGCGTCACTTGGGACAAAATATCGTCAGGAGATTCGTTCGAATATCCTGCCTCGGTGAAAATTACGCGGTCGGCGAAACGCGTGGCTGCTTCGCCCAATGCGGCACGGTCAGGGACATAGCGCGTGTCGTCGGGTGAGCCCGTTACCAGTACCAGTTCGCGTGCTGTGGTGGCGCGCAGCGATTCGAGTGAGCGCTTTAGGCGGCTGGGGGTGTTGGCAAAATCTACGAGGACGCGAATGGGGTTGGCTGCGATGAGCTGCATGCGTCCGGGAATCCCTTCAAACGTTTGTAAATGCTCAGCGAGGGATGTGATAGAGACGCCCGCATGGTGCGCGGCTGCCAGTGCGCCCAAGGCATTTGAAACGTTGTGGCGTCCTATCAACGGTAGACCGGTTTGAAATGTACTGCCCGGCATGTGAACGGTGAACGAGGAACCCGAAGCGGTTTCTATCACCCCCCCCGCCTGCCAGTCGGCAGCAGCTCCGTCGGCGTAGGTAATACAGGCATCGGCTGCGAACTGTTTGCCCCATGCGTCGCAGAGGTTGATAATTTTGCAGGGTGCACCCTGCATCACGCGCCATTTGTCCCGAAAATTTGCTTCGGTATCTCCGGTATAGTCCATGTCGTCGGGATGCAGGGTTGTCCACACGGCGGCTGCATAATTCACGTTTGGCAGATTGCCCACGCGCGCCTCGTTCACGCTCAACTCGATGACAGCATGGGTGCATCCGGCACGCTCGATTTCTGCGAGGGTGTATTCCAGATACGGCGCGCCCGCGAACCGCAACCGGTGCGGGATGCTTTGCCGCACATCCTCCCTATAAAAATTCCCCACCGACGACATAATCCCCACGCGTAACCCTGCGGACTTGAGCAAGTGCCGCGTCAGCCACGTCGTGGTAGATTTTCCGCTCGTGCCAACAATACCAATCGTATATAACATGAATGCACAATGGACAATGAGCAATGAACAAGGGCGACAAACTGTTCCGTTTGTCGCCCTTGTTTTGGGTCGAGTTATTTGAACAGCGTCTCCATCTCGGGCTGCATTTGCGTGAGTGCGTCCTTTACGGAAACCTCGCCGCTCCACGCCTTGTCCATGTATTTTTCCCACACTGCCGAAATGGCAAACGGAGCCACCGAGGTATCGTGCGGACCGGGGAGCGCTTCGCCGCGCGCCATCGTGGCTTCAATCCATGCTTTGATGTCTATGTGCGCAAAGACGGGAGCCGAGACCAGCGCGGGCGAATTCAAAACGTCGAGATTCGTCGGCAGACTGCCAATCGCCTGAAACTGTGCGCTCTGCATTTCGGGCGTGGTCATGAATTTGATAAATTCCCACGCGGCTTCGGGGTTTTTGGACTGTGCCGACATGACCAAGCCGAGGGGCGAAATGCCCACATATGGTTTTGCCTTCCAACTGTCATTGATGGCGACGCCATAATCCAGCCCCGCCACCTTGTTGTAAATGGGCAGGTGATAAAAGCCACAGTGCCGCATTGCCAACTCGCCGCGCTCGAACATGCCTTCGCCAAAGCCCTGTTCCTTGGTCTCGGCGGGGGTTGGCACGGACTTGTCCACTGCCCCCATCGCCACATACGGTTCCAGCGCCGCCGCATTTATCGACAGGTTCGGCTCGATGCCTGCGACCCACTGTTTGCCGTCGGGACTAAACACTGCGCCGCCGTTGCTGGTCAAAATCCCGGGCACCGAAATATAGAAAAAGTCGGGCCACGGCAAACCGCCCCAGACGGTCACTTTGCCTGACGCATCGCGTTTGACGAGCTGCTTGGCTGCCGCGCGGTAATCGTCGCCGGTCCAATCGTTCGTCGGATATTTCACGCCTGCAGCGTCAAACAATTTCTTGTTGTAGCAGATGTTTCCCAACGCTTCCACGTTGATGGGAATGCCATACACCTTGCCGTCCACTGTCCAGGTCGTCACTGCTGTTTCGAGCAGTTTGCCTTTCAAGTCTGTGTTGTAGCGTTCGGTCAAATCGGCATAGGTATTTGCCTTGATGCCTTCTGCCGTCCACGGAAAACCGATGCCGGACAAATAGACATCGGCGGGGTCGCCGCCCGCAAGCATCACGTTCAACTTGTCGGGATATTCGCCGGGTGGCGCGGTGATGTATTCGACCTCGATATTCGGATGCGCCGTCTTGAATGCCGCCACTACCTCCTGATAAAATTTTTCTTGCGGCGGGTCTTGCCAGGTTGCCACGCGGATTTTTACGGAAGAGGACGGGGGCGCAGTTGGCGGAACGGAGGTGGGAGCAACAGCGGTGGGCGCAGCGACAGTTGGCGCGGGCGGCTGCGTGGGTGCTGCGGTAGGTGGCGGCGGTGTCGCTGCCGGAGCGCACCCAAACATCAAAAACAGACTCAACACTACGAAAACAAGAATATACTGCGGACGTTGTAACATGATTTCCTCCCCAGGAAAGTGTGGACCGGTGACGAACAAAACCGTGTGATTTTACTGCGGCATAAAAAACCACGGCGTGCTTTTATTGCGGCATAAAAAATCACTATGTGATTTTATTGCTGCATAAAAAACCGCAGCGGAGAGAGACCTGAAAAAAATTCGCGCTGGACGATAAAAAACAAAATCATCGGGACGACCATCATTAAAACTGTGATGGGCATAATCAATTCCCACGGCTGGGTCGTCGCGCCGGTGTAATACGCTAGACCGAGCGCCAGCGTTGACTGGTCCGTAGAATGCAGGAAAATCAGCGGGTAAAAAAAGTTTGTCCACGCCTGCAAAAACGTAAATACGCCAATCACCGCCAGCCCGGGACGCGCCAGCGGCAAATCAATACTCCAAAAGACGCGCAGCCAGCCCGCGCCATCAATCCTAGCGGCATCTTCCAATTCACGCGGCAGGGCACGAAAAAATTGCCGCAGTAAAAAGATATACAGCGGCGTGCCGAAAAAACTGGGCACAATCAACGGCAAGTAGGTATTGACCCACCCCAACTGTCGAAACAGCTGATAGAGCGGCACAATCGTCACCTGTTCGGGAATCATCATGCTGCCGAGCATGAGCACAAACAAGAGATTGCGCGCGGGAAACTCGATGCGTGCAAAGCCGAACGCGACCAGCGAGCAGGACAACAGGGTGCCGATTTCGACGCACACAATAATCAACAGCGTGTTGAGCGCATAGCGTCCGAACGGGAGGGTCGTGAGCGCTTGCACGTAATTGTCCCACTGTAACGGCTGCGGAAACCAGCGCGGGGGGAATGCAAAAATCAATTCGCGCGGGGTCAGCGATGCAGAGACTGCCCACAAAAACGGCAACAGGATCACGAGCGCGCCGAGGGTGAGCACGGCAAAGGTCACAAATCGCGCCAATAGACGCGCAGGTAGTGTCCGTCCGCCTGTCAGCGTGAGGTTTTGCGGCGGTGCAGTCCACTCGCGCTCGCTCACGCGTCTTCTCCCGTAGTCCGTTTCCGAAGTTGAAACTGTGCGTAGGTCAGCGCGGCAATAAAGACCAGCAAAAGCCATGCCAGCGCCGCCGCATAGCCCATTTCGAATTTGCCGCGAAACGCCGTGCGGAATAGATAGAGCACGTAAAACAAAAGGGAATTGTCAGGACCCGCCGTGCCCAGTAAACCCGAGGAAAAAATATAGGCGGGCGTAAAAATTTGCAGTGTGCCAATGACGCTGACGACCAAATTAAAAAAGAGCACGGGGCTAATCAGCGGCAGCACAATATAGCGCCAGCGCGCAAACCGGGATGCGCCGTCGAGCTGCGCGGCATCCAGGAGCTCGCGGGGGACTTGCTGGATGGCGGCGAGGTCAATCAGCATAAGACCGCCAAATGACCACAGGTTCATAAGCACCAGCGCGGGCTTGGTCCACAGCGGGTCGCCGAGCCAGTTGATGCGCGGCAAGCCGACGAGTTCCAGCCCCGCGTTCACCAGTCCGTAATTTGTGCCAAACAAATAGCGCCAGAGAACCGCAACGACGACCGCGCCCATGAGCGACGGTAAAAAATAGATGGTACGAAACACGGAAATGTGTTTGCCTGCCCCGCTCAACAGGGCGGCGATGCCAAGCGCAAGGAGGTTGACGAGGGGGACAAAGAGCGCGGTGTAATACACCGTGTTCCATGCGGCGATGCCTACCAGTGGATCATCCAAGAGCCGCACATAATTTTGCAGCCCCACCCATGTGCCGCTTTGGAAGACGGTTAGGTTTGTGAAACTGTCCCACAGCGAAACCAGGAGCGGACCGACGGTAAAGACGAGAAAGCCGATGAGCCAGGGGCTGATAAAAAGGTAGCCGACGAGGGCGGTGCGCCAATTGGTTTTAGGGCGGAACGAAATGGAATTACTGGACATGTGGCGAAACACGCAACCGTTAGTTAGGGAGAAAGGCGTAGAGATTGGCGATTCTAAATGTTAGCGAGATTTCTCACTTTGCACGGCAAGGAGTTCTATAAGAATAGTAGGGTGTGCTCCGTTCGAAATGACAATTTTCGGTTCCCACCATTTATGGAATTGCTGTCGCAGCAGGGGTCGGCGTAATGGTCGGCAGCCCAAGGGTAGGCGTAAGAACCCCGTTGGGTAATGGGAAGATAAACGGTGAATTGCTTGGTAAAAGCATGACGCTGATGTTGGGCGCGATTTTATCTATATAGCGCAGGGTAATGACTTCGGGATTGTTTCGAATCGCGTCGCCGAGCGTTTGCAGGGCGTCTGCTTCGCCTGACGCCAAGAGGCGCGCTTGTTCGGCGCGATAGCGGCTCGTCGTAATGCCTTCTTCGGCAGCTTGTTTTTCTTCCACTGCTTCTGCATAGGAGGGTGTAAATTCGATTTCGCGGAGCAGAAATTGCTCCATGATAAAACCATTGCGATTCAAGGTAGTGCTTAACTGCGCATTAATATTTGCTTCAAGCGCTGCCCGCTGCGAACTGTTTACCTGATGCACGGTGAACTTGGACACTTCTGTCCGGATGGTGCTGCGGAGCAACGGGCGTACAAAGTCCTCGGGATAGCGGTTTTGCCAGCCAATATGGACCCGCACGGCTTGCGGCGCGTCTATGGCATAAATCAGCGAGAGGTCAAGAAACACTTCTTGTCCGTCGGACGTGCGCGCCGAGACCGAATCATCGCCGGGGCGCTGCCCCTCGCCGGGTGTGCTGGACATGGTGTAGGTCTGCCACGAGACAGGGTAGCGATACACGCGCGCCACAAAGGGCGTAATCCAGTTCAGCCCTGAATACAGCGGTTCCTCCCGATAGCCGCGCGGCGCGAGCAAATTCACGACTACGCCTACCTCTTGCGGCTGAATGAATACAAGCGAATTTACAAGCAGCGTGAGGAGGACGGCAAACAGCACCAGACCAAACAACATGCGTTCGGAAAAAATGCGGCGCACGGCGCGCAAAAAGCCGTCGCCCTGCCAGGTGCGGATAAAGAGTATCAGCACGAACCCCGCCGCTGTAATCCACGCGGCAACGGTCACATAATAAAGAGCTTGGTCAATGAGCATAATGGTTTGACGGACGACGGACGACGGACGACGAAGGACGCACTCGATTCATCCCTCATCCCTCATCCCTTATCCCTTTCTTTAGGGGTGTGCGATAACCAGAAGCGTTTTGGCGCGGTGCAGGGTCGTTTGTAAGGCGTCGCGCAAATTTTCGGGGTCGAGCGCACCAAAACTTTCGTCCAGGATTACCAAATCGGCGTTTTGCAGGAGCACCCGCGCAATATACACGCGGCTGCGCTCGCCGTGCGACAACTGCCAGCCACTCTCGCCGACCTTTTGATTCATGCCGAGGGGCATACGGGATAATAATTCATCCAATCCCAATTCCTTGCATACCTGTTCGGCATCGGCAAGGTCTTGTACGGATGGCGGATACCGCCGCCCCATCAGCAGGTTGAATGCAAAGGTGCCATTAAAAATATAGTTTTCGTGGAACTGCGGCGCCATTGCTACGCGGCGCGGTGTGACCTGACTTTCGACATTTTGCTGGTCAAACCCGCGCAGCATCACAAACCCTGCTTCGGGCTGCCGCAAACCCGCCAGCACTGCGGCGAGCGTGGTCTTGCCGCCGCCCGACGGACCTTCCAGCAGCAAACGGTCGCCTGCAAAAATATCCAAGTCCACGTCACGCAAGATGGGGCGTCCGTTGGCGCGATAGCGAAAGGTGAGATTGCGCGCCCGCAGGGTGGGTTCTGCCGCCGATGTTACGGCTTTTTGTTCGCGCCACGCCTGCTCCAATACCGTTTGGGAAATCGGCACATAGCGCGCGGCGGCATCAAACAATGGAATGACCTGCTCGGACGCAATGACAGAGTTTACAAGGGTGCTGATACCGCCCACAATTGTCACATAGGCGTTATATGCCAGCAAAATGCCACCGAGCGCAATGGCTAGCCCGGTGACTGTCACTGTGCCGAACAAAAACGCGGGCACCAGACCTGCGAGTCCGACGACCATCCAGAGCCACGGCAGCGGTCCAACGGGAATAAACGAACGGTCAAACCGCGTGGTCAGATTTACATAGCGGTCGAGTTCGGCGTCTTCGTCGGTGTGCCATTCGCGCGGGTCTTGCTGCGCGAGCCGCGTGCGGTGTCCCAGCAGGCGTTCGACCAAACGGTTCGTCGTCGCGCGATAGTTTATCACCCACGTCCGTTTTTTGCGATAGTAATTATATTGAATTGCCGCCATCACGGCGGTAAAAATCAGCAGTAATACTGCCTGCAATCCACCGCCTGCGCCCTGCGCCAAAATCAGCAGGGATGCCGCCAGTTGAAACAACGCCAGTACCGCCAATAACCCACCGCCGACGGCAAGACTTTCGATATTTTCTGCCATCAGGACGCGTTCGATAAATTGACCGATGCCCTGCAAACGAATTTCGTCGGGCTTGAGCTGCAGGGTACCATACAACAACCGCTGGCGAAAAATCAACCCCAGCTGCGCCGCAAACTGGCTCTGGGCGTTGCTCATCCACAACTGGACGGGCACGGTGGTAAACAGCACCAGCGCCCATGCCGCCAGCCACGCCGCATTCACCGCATTGGCAAACGTGATAAAGCCAATAAACCACCAGGTCGCTACCAATAACAGCAGCTGCAAAATCTGCGCGGTCGCCAGTTCGCCCAAAATGCGCCACAACCCGTCGCGCGAAAATTGATGCAGTAAATTCGTGCCCGGTGACAGCCGCAAAATCCAGCCGACGGAAAACGGCTTTTGTTCGACCTGCTGCGCCACAATATTCCAGCGTGCCGATGCTCGCCGCGCGTCCGGCACCTCTGCCACGTCCAGCAGCGCATCGGCAAACGGGAGCCAATCCGCACCCGCGTGTTCGCCGAGAGCGTGGGCGATGGCAACTGCATCCAGCGTATGCTCGCGTAAGTCGGAACCCAAAATGCGCGGGCGCGCCCCGCGTTCGAGCAAAGTGAGGAAACGCGCGTCACCCGATGGTTCTGCGGGCGGCAGTTGAAGCAGCGCAGGGGCAGCGGACTGCGCCAGTTCGAGTAAATCGCGCGGCGCGGCAACCATCGCTTCGGCTTCGATGCCCAGCGTGTCCGCCGCGAGCATCAGCCACCGATTCAGCGCATCGGCACCGGCGGTCGCGAGTTCGGCGGGGACGGGCGGGGCATCGAGCACCTGCGACACTAATTTCGCGCGCTGCGCCAGCGCCAGCAGCGCCTGTCCCAGCTGGGGCATTGTCCATGCCCAGTCGTAAACCTCGTTTCTCTGTCGAGCCATGTGTTGGACGACAACCCTAGTTCAAAATGAACTTGGGTTGTATAATGGAGCAACAATCGAACAAACAATTACGGCAAGCTGTGAATGGGTAGACAAGTACACAGGGAAACAGGAAAATTTGTTAATTGCCCCCTGATAGTTGTCTGCCGGGAATAAGGAGATTGTCATGTACCTCTGGTTAATTGTTATTGCGATTCTCGTCGTGCTCTGGTTTGCCATGTCGCCGCGCGGGCAGCGCACCCGCCAGTCGCTCGCGCTGCGCACGCCGTTTATGCCGACAAGCAATTCGCTGCGCGAACAATTTCGGTTGGCGTTGAATGATGCGGTGGCTGCGCGCGGTGCGGCATTGAACGTGCCAAAGGATTTTTCGGCGTGGCTGAACAATCTAAGCAACAAGCAGCAAGACGACCTGATGCATCAGGTGGAAGACGCCTGCGGCAATGGCAAGGTGGAACTGGAATGGCTGCTGGAAAATCGCGCACAGGGGGACATGTTACGCGCTTTGCAGGATACGGTGGTGCTCGCCGCCGTGACCCAGTATCATGCCCGCGAATTGGAACCGTTTGCGCGGCTGGAAGCGTATCGCAAGAATCCCAATGCGCGCGGCAATCAAAAATTTGGGCAGCAGGTGTTTGCCAAACTGGTAGACACGCACAATGTTACGATTCCTCCGAACCTGATGCTGGCTGATGAAAAAGAACGCCGCGCCTATGCGCACGACACCATCGAACAGTCCGCACAAAACGACCAGGACGACCTGATCAACATTGTCCGCGAAACGACGCAAGGTCAAGTGCGGGTGACGGCAACACCGCTGGAAGGCGAGATTATCGGCATTCCGAACGAACCGGAAAACGTGCCGCTTTAATTTGCTCTGCGTTCCTGCTTGAGGTCATTCTTATGCTAGCTCTTGAAGCTGTAATCGACGAATCAGGCAACGTTAAAATTCTACAGCCGATTTCGATGCCCGAAGCGCGGCGCGCTTTGGTTGTCGTGCTTGATGAACCTGCGTCCCCGATAGCAGAGACCGCTTTACTAAGCGAAGCGGCATTAGCGGAAGATTGGCTGCGCCCCGAAGAGGATGAAGCATGGTCATACCTTCAGCAGGAGACGTCATAGTTCTGCCGTTTCCCTTCTCCGATCTCTCTGAAAACAAAGTGCGCCCTGCTGTTGTGTTGGCACGCGCCAATAAAAGTGATTGGATTCTTTGCCAAATTACCAGCAACGCATACGGGGGACGCGCAAGCAATTGTGCTGGAACGGACTGATTTTGAAAAGGGGATGTTGCGACTGACGAGTTATGCACGTCCCTCGAAATTGTTTACAGCGAACGAAAGACTCGTCCTCTCGATTGTAGGAACGCTCAAACCGGAAAAACTACAAGAAATTCGAGATGCTATCACAACGATATTAAACAAGTGAACCACACGGTGCGTTGATAAATTAGCGCACCGTATTTTTTTGTTCGTTTAGCGTCCCTTCTTGAATCCACAACCGCCGCCACTCCGAACTCGACCACAAGCCGCGGCGCACTGCCTCTTCGCCGTCCAAAAGCGCGCGGTAGCGAGAGGCGGGGTTATTTGCCAATTCCGACGGCGGCGCATCCTGCACAACCTGTCCGTCCTCTACCACGAGCACGCGCTTAAACCCCAGCGTTTCGTTTACGTCATGTGTGACACACAACAGCGTCACATCCTTCCAAAACTCGCGCGCCCGAAGCAGCAATTTTCGCCGCGTCTCACGGTCCAAGCCGCGAAACGGCTCATCGAGAATTACCAGGCGCGTCCCCTCACGCGCCATGCCGCGCGCCATGCGCACGCGCTGTCCCTCGCCGCCGGAAACCAAGCCGCCGCTTTCGCCCAGCAGCGTTTCCAGCCCCGAATCGAACTGTTCAATAACGGGGAGCAAATCCGCGTTCTCTATCGCCCGAGAGGGTGATGCCAGATTGTACGGGGCGTTGCCATACAAGACATTCTCCCACAGCGTGCGATTCCACAACTGTATCGCCGGGTCAATCCAAACCGTTTCGCGCCGTAATTTTTGCAGTGCCGCGCCATCAATAATCAAGCCATCGGCGCGACATTCTCCAATGACGGGTTGATGCCAGCCCAACAGTAGTCCCACCAGCGTTGTCTTGCCCGCGCCTGAAGGACCCACTTTCCAGCACAGTGGGATCCGAAGCTTGGAATTCACGTGACTTGAAGTCGCGGC
>JADMIO011624623.1_pt1 | contig 28355 bp, 24 predicted proteins | sample 8958161 | NCBI WGS metagenome assembly JADMIO01 (sample SAMN16585339, study PRJNA669376) | soil metagenome | isolation source: Crop rotation soil | place: USA: Cullars Rotation, Alabama | collected 2011 | reverse complement strand
CGCGACTTCAAGTCACGTGAATTCCAAGCTTCGGATCCCACTGTGCTGGAAAGATCGCCGAGCATGTCGAAAATCGAAACGCTGCTACCGAAGTGTTGTGCGGCTGAGGTGTAATCCGATTGTGTCAAAGCGACCATCCCAAGCAAGCGCTGCAACTCGCCTGAGAAACCGAGGTCAGTGGTCGACTCAGTTGTCTCAGCGGCGACTTTTTCCAGTTCCGCAGAGCAGGCTGCTACATCCCCATTGCGAAGATGCACTTCACCGAGTATCAAACGGGAATCGCAAATTGCCTGGCGGTCGTTGATTGTTAGCGCCAGGTCCAGAGCGTCCTTTCCGTGCGCCAGCGCTTTCGCGGTGTCCTCCATGGCCATATAGCAGCGTGCCAGCGTTCGGAGCGCCTGACATTCGTACCACTTGTGCTTGTCCTCGGCGGCCAGGGCTACCGCTCGCAGAAGATAATCTTTCGCCTGGTCCAATTCGCCACGCAGCATTAGCAGCTCGCCCAGCGAATCCAGAATCATTGGGACCTTTTCTGCTTTCTCGTCCGCTTCAGTAGCTAAGGAAAGGGCACGCTGTAACGCTTCCTGGGCCCGTCCCCACTGGCCCATAAGAATCAAATTGATTCCGAGGTTGTTGTAGCCGTTTGCTGCGTTGGCTTTGTGATCGGTTCGCTCGTAGTATCCAATCGCTTTCTCGAGATAACGAATGCCTTCCTGAGGTCGCTTGAGGAACCAGCAAACACCAGCCATGTTGGCGTAAATTTTCCCCAGCGTATAACTGGCAGGATTGTCTCCGGTTAGCTTCAGTGCTTGTTGCAGGTTTTCCAGTGCGTTCTCATAGTCGCCTTCCTGGATCTGCGCGATACCGATGACGAAGTATGCTTCTGAAAGACCGCGCCATTCACCGGTTTGACGGAAGTGAGTGAGTGCGCGATTGGCATAGTCCAGCGCAATCGGGTTTTCACTAATGCTGCGGTAAACGCGTGCCAGGGCGGCATAAACTGGACCGTTGTTTGGTTCAGCTTCGTTTTCCGTAGGTTCGCGGACCGCGCCCTTGAGAATCGAGATCGCTTTAGGGTGATCGCCGTTGTAGTTGTAAGCGAGTCCTATCTGAACTTTAAGCGACTGGATCGTCTGCGGATCGAGTTTGGCGCGCGACTCCGGTGACTCGTACATTGCGACCGCCGCAAGTGAATCCTTGTATTGTCCCTGCATCTCAAGCGCGCTGGATAGCGCACAACGAGCGAGGGCAAGGACTGAGGGATTATGTTGAGCTGCTGAGATTAAGAGAGTGAGACGCGACTTGGCTTCTGCAGAAAGTCCCTGGTCGAGAAGCGACCGAATTTCATCTAGTTCCTGCAGCAGGTTTTCCTGTGATGGACGGGCACGAGTGTTCAGTCGAACACGCGCATCCGCGAGGTCGACCACACCTTTTCCGCTTGAGGATTCTTCGGTTGATGAGCCATCAACCCGTGAGCCATCATTTCTTGCCATGTAGTCCTTTAGAAACGCTCAATTCGGCCCGTTTTTCACGGCGCGAACGGCTAAAGCAGCGGCGGGTTTGGGGCGACGGCATCTCCCACGAAAACCGTCGCATGTCATTCAAAAGCAAACAGCCAAAATCTAACATAGGGCTAGGGTTGCGTCCACATTCGTTTCTTTTCACGAGCCACCGAAAGAAATCTTTCATCTCTGCAACTAAGGCCATCGATCTTGCAAGTCAGGATCTGTTCTGAGCTATCTCGGGAGACGAGAGAGTTCAAGCTGCACAATGCTGCTGGAGTCTAAGCGTATCAATAGATTAGCTCGAATCGCTCGCATTTATCCTTGATGTCTGCTTACCTTGACACTGTTTCAGGCCGCCCGCTATCATCCTCGTTTCCGCCAATGGCCGGAAACTTCGCCGAGTGATGTATGTTTGAGTCCTTATCTGACAAGCTAAAGCGGACTCTCAAGAATCTCCGCGGCGAAGGCGTGCTGACTAAGGAACACGTTGACGCCGCCTTGCGCGAAATCAGGCTGGCCCTGCTCGAGGCTGACGTCAACTATAAGGTCGCAAAAGACTTTATAGCCTCTGTCAAAGAGAAGGCTGAAGGCCAACAAGTTTGGCAGGAGCTGAAGCCTTCGGAGCAGGTCGTTAAGATAGTTTTTGACGAACTGGTCGATTTACTCGGCGGGCAGTCGTCACGTCTGGTCTTCACCCGGCAGATTCCCAACGTCGTGATGATTGTTGGTTTGCAGGGGTCGGGTAAGACGACTTCAACAGGAAAAATCGCTCGTTGGCTAGCGACGAATCAGGAACGCAAGCCATTGCTGCTGTCGGTTGACGTTTACCGCCCGGCAGCCCGAGAGCAATTGAAGGTAATTGCCAGGGCCACTGGCCAACAGATCTTTGAACAAACCAAAACGAACGATCCGCTGACGCTGGTTCGCGAAGCTTTTAAGCACGCGCAGCAGACTGGGTTCGATACGCTACTGATCGATACCGCCGGACGCTTGCACATCGACAATGAGTTGATGGAAGAGCTGGTAAAGATCAAGTCTGAAACTCATCCGGTTGAAATCTTGTTCGTCGCTGACGCGATGACGGGCCAGGACGCAGTTCGTTCGGCTGAAGAGTTTCACCGGCGCGTCGGCATCACAGGCGTAGTGCTTACTAAGATGGATGGTGACGCGCGCGGTGGTGCGGCCCTTTCCATTAAGCAGGTAACCGGTCAGCCGGTTAAGTTCGTGGGCGTTGGTGAGAAATACGATGCGCTCGAGCCTTTCTATCCTGATCGCGTAGCGCAAAGAATTCTGGGAATGGGCGATGTGTTATCGCTCATTGAAGAGGTTCAGTCGAAGGTTGACCAGAGCGAAGCTGAGGAACAACTAAAGAAGCTTCAGAAAAATGAATTCACGCTTGATGACTTTCGTTCGCAGCTACGTCAGGTAAAGAAACTCGGATCTTTCTCAAAAATCATGAAGCTCCTGCCCGATCAACTTCTCGGCGGCATGGGAATGCCGAACCTCGATGAAGAGCAGTCGAAGATGATGGAGAAAGAGCTGAAGCGGACTGAATCGATTATTGATTCGATGACGCGCGAGGAGCGTATTGACCACCGAATTTTGAATGCCAACCGGCGCCGCCGCATCGCGCGTGGTTCTGGCACTAACGTCGCAGAAGTTAACAAGCTTATTAAGCAATATAGCGAAATGCGGCAAATGATGCGGCAGCTTACGAGCTCGGGAATGTTTGGCGGCAGTGGGCTAAAGGGAAAAATGATGCGCCGCATGGCCGGGTTACCGGATATGGCTGGCCTTGCGGGAGCGGGTGACGATGGTGATGAAATGCCCTCGTTTCCTGCGTTAGGCGCGCCGACGGCCGGACCGTCGCGAAAGAAGCTTAAAAAGAAACGAAAGAAAAAGCGAAGATAGAAAAGTTGCGAGTAGAAAAATTGGAGGTAATGATTTGTTAGCAATCAAATTGATGCGGACAGGCGCCAAGAAGAGTCCTTCATACCGAGTTATCGTGAAGGAAAAACAGTCCAAGCGAGACGGCGCTTATTTAGAGAACCTGGGCACCTACAATCCGACGCGCGAGCCCGCAGAGATCAAGCTGAACATGGACCGCGTTCGTTACTGGATTGGAAAAGGTGCGCAGCCGACGCTCACTGTGGGTAAGCTCATCAAGGCCAGCAACAAGCAACAGGCAGAAGCGCCGCAGCCAGAAGCTTAGTATTGAATGGACGAGATGAAAGACGCTGTCGAGATGGTAGTTAGGGCATTAGTCGACGATGTAGAAGCCGTCGATGTGCGCGAAATCGATCAGCAGGGCAAGACTCTTATCGAAGTGCGCGTGGCGCCCGGCGATATGGGAAAGTTGATTGGCCGCCAGGGGCGTACTATCAAAGCTCTACGAGCGCTGGCGCACGCGGCGAGTTTGAAGCAGAAGCATCGTTTTCTGCTTGAAATTGTGGAATGAAGTCGGCAGCCGGTGAGACCAGGGACGATTTAGTTTTCGTCGCGCGAGCGGTTAGGACCAGGGGTCTCAAGGGCGAGTTGGTAGCAGATCTTTTGACAGATTTTCCCGAACGATTTGAGACCACCCGGCACTTGTTGGGCATAAGCTCCGCCGGCGAGGTGGTCCAACTGGAATTGGAAAACCACTGGTTTCAAAACGATCGCATCGTTTTGAAGTTTGCCGGGTACGACACAATCGAGTCAGCCAGTGAACTTGTGGGTTACCAGCTTGGAGTACCGGAAGCGGAACGAGTGAGGCTCTCCGCAGACGAGTTTTACGATTGGGAACTTGAAGGATGTGTTGTTGAAAATCCGAATGGCGCCAGACTTGGCGAAGTTCGCGAAGTAATAAGAACCGGCGGCGTTGAGATTCTCGCCGTTAAAGTCGAGGGTCAAGAGGACATCTTGATTCCGCTGGTCGGTTCGATTGTGCTAAAGGTCGACGTTCCGCAGAAGCGAATCGTTGTTGACCCACCTGACGGTTTGTTGGACTTGTAGTAGTTTGAAAATTTGGCTGTGCTGCGCTGCGACATCATTACTATTTTCCCGGAGTTTTTTCGTGAATCGTTTGATTACGGAATTATTCGCAGAGCAAGAGCGGCGGGTTTGGTTGAGACAAACGCGCACGACTTGCGACGGTGGACTAGCGATCGCCATCATGTTGTTGATGACCGCCCGTTCGGTGGCGGCGAAGGCATGGTGCTCAAGCCTGAGCCGATCTTTGCTGCTGTGCAGGAACTGACCGGCAAGAGCGATCGCGGAGATTATCCAGCGCAAACGAGAGTCATTCTTTTGTCGCCGCAGGGGCGAATGTTTACGCAAGAAGTTGCGCAGGATCTTTCACAGAACGCGGCGCAGATAGTTTTAATCTGCGGACGTTACGAAGGAGTCGACGAACGCGTTGCCGAGAAGCTGGTGACCGACGAGTTTTCCATCGGCGACTACGTTTTGTCAGGTGGCGAACCCGCGGCAGTGGTGGTGGTCGACGCGGTCATCCGGTTGTTGCCCGGAGCTCTCGGAAATGAGACCTCAGCCGCGAATGATTCGTTTTCGATGGGTGGCCTTGACCATCCGCAGTACACACGGCCGACAGAGTTCTCGGGCCTCAGTGTTCCGGATGTTTTGCTGACGGGAAATCACGCTGAAATTGCTCGTTGGCGGCGCGAAGCGGCTTTGCGTAAGACACAGAGAAATCGACCTGATCTTTTGAAGTAGTTTATTGATTCGACGGTAGTGCCGAGTTTGACTGCCCGCGTTTCAGATTCTTGACGGAGTAAATGATATGAACCGATTAGATAGCATTGAGAGCAAACAATTGCGCAAGAGCGTTCCCGACTTTCAGTCGGGCGACACAGTCCGCGTTCACGTGCGCATTAAGGAATCTGAGACGAAAGAACGTCTACAGGCGTTTGAGGGAGTCGTGATTGCACGCAAACATGGCGGTGCCAGGGAGACGATCACTGTTCGCAAGACCAGTTTTGGGGTTGGCGTCGAGCGAATTTTCCCGCTGCATGCAACGATTGTTGACCATATCGATCTGGTTAAAAGAGGTCGAGTCCGACGCGCGAAGCTTTATTATCTGCGCGGACTGCGTGGCAAGGCCGCTCGCATTCGCGAACGCGATACACGTGGTCAGCAGGGTGATTCCCCAGCTTCGGCCGCCGGCAAGAAGTAACACATTCCGTGTTGGACAGACTGTCTGACGCTAGCCGAGTGACGTACACCCCCGACGTCCTTGAACAGGAGCCGCGGGCTGCTTGCGAATCGCAATTGACGCCCATTCAGTTGGTACAAAACTGGGTGGGAATGAAAGTTACGCAACAAACCTTATCGAGGCGCTCGCCGAGATCGATAGCGTCAATCGGTATACAGTTTACGTAACCAAACGTGAAGCCGTTGAGCGTTTCAGCGGTCGATGGTCCAATTTCTCCGTTCGATCCACTCTTCCGCATACTCCTTTCATTCGTATCCCGCTGACGCTGAGTGCAGAGCTGCGACGAAATCCCGTCGATGTCTTGCATGTACAGTTTACAGCCCCACCATTTTCGCCCTGCCCGGTCGTGGTCAGTATTCATGATCTATCTTTCGAGCACCTGCCGCAGACTTTCAAGTGGCGCAGCCGGAAGCAGCTTCGCATGACGGTCCGTCGCTCAGCACGCGAAGCGGCGCATGTCATTGCGCTATCGGATTATGTTAGGAAAGACTTGATCGACACCTATAGTCTCAGTCCAGACAAGGTCAGCGCCATCCCGCTGGCGGCGCCGGCTCGCTTCGAGCCGGTACTAAGCGAAGAAAAAGTTCAACGAGTTAGACAAACTTACGGCATAACAGGGGAATACATCCTCAGCGTAGGAGCAATTCAACCACGCAAGAATCTTGGTCGCCTGGTAGCTGCGTACGCGCGCCTGCGTAAGGAAAGGCCTAACGTCCCGAAGCTCGTTCTCGCTGGAAAATGTGCCTGGCTTTACGATGAAATACTGCGCACGATTAAAGAATTGGAACTTAGCGACTCCGTGATTCTGACCGGTTACGTCCCCGATACAGACTTGCCCGCGCTTTATTCTGGGGCAATTTGCTTCGTTTACCCGTCGTATTTCGAAGGTTTTGGGTTGCCTCCCCTGGAGGCAATGAGGTGCGGCACGCCGGTGATAGTGGGGAATCGGACAAGCCTGCCGGAGGTCGTAGGCGATGCAGCGGTGCTCGTGGATCCATTTGATGAGAATGCTCTCGGTTCATCCCTGCTGAAAGTCATAAGCGATTCAGACTTACGTGCCAGCTTAAGCGTCCAAGGCCTGGCACGGGCAAAACTCTTCGATTGGCAAGAAACGGCTCGCCAAACGCTGGCGGTCTATAAGAAAGCAGCCACTATCGAATCGCCGCAGTAATAAGTTAGGATGGTCGCCACCGTTTTCTGTTTTTGGCCCAGAGCTAATCATATGCGCATCGCAATTCTCGGCACCCGCGGAATACCGGCCAGCTACGGAGGATTCGAGACCTTCGCCGAACATTTGTCGACCAGACTGGTGGCGCGCGGGCATGAGGTGACAGTGTATTGTCGTGCGCATTACGTTTCTCCGCGTCAACTAGAATTCCACGGCGTTAAGCTAAAAGTTCTACCCACAATTCGGCACAAATACTTCGACACCGTGGTTCACTCCTTCCTTTCAGCGATCCACGCAGTGCCGTCTCGGTTCGATGCTGCCCTCATTTGTAACGCGGCCAATGCTCCATTCGCCCCGATTCTGCGACTCACGGGAACCCCGGTGGCGCTCAATGTTGACGGCCTGGAGCATAAACGTAAGAAGTGGGGCTGGTTGGGTCAACGTTACTACCTCGCGACTGAAAGGTTGGCAACGATTCTGCCCAATGTAACGGTGACAGACGCTCGAGTCATTCAGGATTACTATCTTGCCCGTTACAACACTCAGTCAGAAATGATCGCGTATGGATCAGAAGTCGAACGGCGTCCGGATCGCGCTGCGGTGCGACGCTGGCGCGCGGAACCTAATCGCTATGTGCTTTACGTCTCGCGTCTGGAACCGGAGAACAACGCCAGATTAGTAATCGAGGCTTTCAAGAAAGTGCGCACGGCTTATCGCTTGTTAATCGTCGGCGACGCTCCGTATGCTCACGACTACATCACAGACTTGAAGGAGCGAGCTCGTGGGGACAAACGAATAGTCTTTACCGGTTTTGTCTTTGGACAGGACTACCGTGCGCTTCAACAAAACGCTTACTGCTATGTTCACGCAACCGAGGTTGGTGGAACGCACCCGGCACTGCTCGAGGCCATGGGATACGGAAACTGTGTGTTAACCCTGGCAACGCCCGAGAACATTGAGGCGGTTGGAGACGCGGGCATAGCGTATGCGGACGAACTCGATCTTGCGGAAAAGCTGCAACGGGTGTTGCGCGACGGCTCATTGGTACAAAGCTATCGGAATCGCGCCCAAACCCGCGTACAACAGCACTATGACTGGGATTGCGTAGTTGACCAGTATGAAAGGCTCTTCGCTCGAATGGCTGGCCAGACTGAAGAATTGGCGTCATCAGCTACTCAACCGGTAGAGCAAAACCGCAAAATCCTTTCCCGGCAATAGAAAACCAATCCACCTAAAGAGGGCGCCCCGCCAATCATTAGATTGGCGGGGCAAACTTTCCGGTAGGTTCGGGTCAATTCAACGCGGCGGCAAAGAACTGAGAATCGTCAACTGGAGACCGATCCCGTGAACCAGGCGGTGCGATTTGCGGGTGAGATAAAGCCTCGCGAACTGCGGAATTGCAGCCGCGTCCCTTTCTGAAAAAGCACCCTGTCAATGGACTCGTACAATAGTGTGAAATTATACGGAAAAATCGTGACGAGTCAAGCACAATTTGCGAAAAATTTTGCAACAAATGGAATCGGCTGCTGCAGACAGCAAAAATCTGCCAGATTTCTTTAGTTGCCGGCTCGCAATTGGGAGAGGCGCAGGGCTTGGCGGCGCGCCGCTTCCGAGACGTTCCTGTTCTGGGAGAGATTCATGAGGTCCTTAGTTCGGATGCGCGGGAGGATGCCGATGACCGTCGGAATTGGAGTACGGGGATTGCGAACGAGATTATGAATAATTGGATATGAACGGGCCCAGTTACGATTTAGCGAAATCAGCCGTAGCACTTCGTCAACCACCGTGCGCATTGAGGCGATATTTTCCACCTCTTGTTCGGTGATGCGAGGATTGCTGATCACTCCAGTTGCTACGATTCTATTCGAATCGCGAATCAAGATGCCGCGAGCTTCGCGGTCGCCTTTCATCGCCATTCTCATACGGTCTTTCACGTTCATGAACATGATTCGCCGAATCATCGACACGCGATCCTGCGGAACTTCGCCGAGTTCAAGTCGCTCAAATTCAATGGCGCGTTTGAAGTTTGCATCGCGTTCTTCCTCAGTCTCCGGCTTGAAATCCTCGTAGCGTTCGGTCGGCAGCCAGGAGTTGTCGAGATCTGCGTCAGAGACTTCTATGTGCTCGGCCAGCAGCCACGCGTCTTCAAGACTAAGTCCCGCGGTGAGGTCAGCAGTTTCAAAAAACTCCGCCGCGGCGCTATTGCCCCTGCTGCGCAACTCCTGAGCAATCTGTTGTGCGCCCCTCTCTTTCTCAAAAAATTCCTGCTTCGTTTCGCGGGCACGGCGTTCCGCGTCGGGCGAACGGCCGGGATTCTCCAGGATCGCATCAATGATTTTCGGAAAACGAACAAGCCTTTGTTGGTTGGTGGCGATCAGATTAAGCAAGGCGCTATCGGTCGAAGCTGACGCCAACACGGCGATCGTTTCGTCCGACGTTTGAGCGTTGAGGACGACGGCTTCATGAATCGCGCGCGCGCCGGTGACTTTCAGCGTCGCGAGGTAATCAAGCACAGTCGGGGAAGTTTCGTTGTCTTTGGCCGCTGCCAGCAGCTCATTGGCTTCCTGAGAACCCAACGTTTCCAGCGCAGCCTCCGCCACTTCGGCATCATTCGATTGACGGAGCGCCACGAGCACTTCCAACAATTCCGATTGTCCGAGAGGCAACAGTCCGCTGGCGGCCGCCAGCATCGCCTGGCGCGGCGCGGTACCGGCAACGATGGCCCTGACAGCTGGATTGGCTGATGTAGTTGTACTCAATCTCGTTACCTATTTCGTCAGGCTAAGCGTGACTTAAAGAGTCTATCAAAAAGAATTGGTGAAATGTTCAGGATTAGATGTCGCTGTGGTGAGTCAACTGCAATTCAGCAGAAGAGTTTCCTAGTATGCGAAGGACTCAGCACAACGAAACGAAATGAGGGTTACGCGGAACCTACGTTATGCGGCCGCTCCATGACACTTCTTATATTTCTTGCCGGATCCACAAGGGCATGGTTCATTGCGCCCGACTTTCGGTTGATCGCGAACGACGGTCTTTACCTTGCCAGCTTCTTCGCCCGCCGCCGCTGCTCCCTGATTTGGCCCGGTGAAGGTCATTGGACTTGGCCTCCGCGGCAGACGACGCTGGCGTAACGCCTCAGGCGGTTCCTCGGAGACTATCTGCAAGTTGAAGAGTGATCTGATGGTGCTGGTATCGATGCGGTCGAGCATTTCCTGAAACAGATCGAAACTCTGTTTCTTATATTCGACCAGCGGATCTTTCTGCCCATAGCCAACCAACCCAATACCTTGTTTCAAATGATCCAGTGACAGCAGGTGGTCCTTCCACTGTGCATCGATGATGTTCAGCATGATGATGCGCTCGTAAGTACGCATCGCCTCCGGACCAATATGTTTTTCCTTGTCTTCGTATTTGGCCTTCAGTTTTTCCCAGAGGGCCTCGGTAACTTCTTCCGACGCCATCCGCGAAACGTCGACGCCTTCGTGTTCCAGGTCGAAATCGTAAATGGTCTTGATTTGAATCTGGTAATTCTCGACGTCCCAATCGTCCGGTGAAACGTCTGGGTTCAAATACTGTTTGGTGATGTCGGAAAGCAGATCGTAAGCGACTCCCGCCTGAGGTGGATCGCCCATCAGGTATTCACGCTGATCCGGCTCTTCCATTAACTGGCGACGCAAACCGTAAATAGTTTCGCGCTGCTTGTTCATGACGTCGTCATACTCAAGCAGGTGTTTGCGCGACTCGAAATTTCGGCCTTCAACCGACTTTTGCGCGGACTCAATGCGTTTCGAGACCATCTTCGACTCGATGGCCACACCTTTTTCCATTCCCAGCCGCTGCATCAGGGCTTTTACTTTGTCGCCCGCGAAGATCCGCATCAGATCATCTTCGAGCGACAGGAAAAAGCGCGACGAGCCGGGGTCGCCTTGACGCCCGGCGCGACCACGAAGCTGATTGTCGATGCGCCGCGATTCGTGACGTTCGGTGCCCAGGATGTGCAGACCGCCCAAACCTACTACTTCATTATGTTCGTCCTCGACGATGCGCTTGGCGCGATTGAACGCGGTCGACCACTGTTCATCGGAGGCTTCATCAGGATCGACTTCGTCTTTCTTGAGAAACTCGCGGGCCATGAAGTCAGGATTGCCACCAAGCAAAATGTCAGTGCCGCGGCCGGCCATGTTGGTGGCGATCGTTACGGCACCTTTGCGGCCTGCCTGCGCCACAATCTCCGCCTCACGTTCATGATACTTGGCGTTTAGAACGTTGTGCGGCACGCTTTCCCGTTGCAAACGGCGCGCGATGAGTTCTGAGTTTTCTACTGAGACGGTGCCCACCAGCGTTGGCTGGCCGCGATCGTGACAATCCTTGATCTCTTCGATAACTGCGTCCCACTTTTCGGGCAGCGTGCGATAGATCACATCGGAATGGTCTTTGCGAACCATCGGCATGTGGGTGGGAATAACGATCACGTCGAGCTTGTACGTCGTTTGGAATTCCGCTGCTTCAGTCTCAGCCGTGCCGGTCATGCCGGAAAGTTTTTCGTAGAGACGAAAATAATTTTGCAGCGTGATGGTCGCGAGGGTTTGGTTTTCCTTCTCAATCTTCACTCCCTCTTTTGCTTCGACTGCCTGGTGCAGACCATCCGACCAGCGCCGGCCTTTCATCAACCGGCCCGTGAAATCATCGACGATAATCACTTCGCCGTCTTGCACCACGTACTGGTGATCGAGCTTGTAGAGGGTGTGTGCTTTGAGCGCTTGTTCGACGCAGTGAAGCAGTTCCATGTTTGAAGGGTCGTAAAGATTGCCAACTCCCAAAAGCTTCTCCGCGCGATCGACGCCTTCTTCAGTCAACACAGCGGTGTGTTGCTTCTCATCAACCACGTATTCGCCGGTTTTCTTGCCGTCGATCTCTTCGCCTTTTTTCAGTTGCGGAATAATCGCGTCGGCTTTGTAGTACTTGTCAGTTGCTTCGTCTGATGGTCCGGAAATAATCAACGGCGTACGCGCTTCATCGATGAGAATCGAATCGACCTCGTCGACGATGGCGAAAAAGTGACTCCGCTGTACGCAGGTCGCCAGGTCAAACTTCATGTTGTCGCGTAAGTAATCGAAGCCAAACTCGTTGTTGGTGCCGTAGGTAATGTCGGCGGCGTAGGCTGCCTGCCGTTCGAAGTCGTCCATGTCGTTCTGGATACAACCAACTTCGAGTCCCAGGAACCGGTGAATCTGGCCCATCCATTCCGCGTCGCGCGAGGCCAGATAATCGTTGACGGTAATAACGTGCACGCCACGTCCGGTCAGGGCGTTGAGATACGATGGCAGCGTAGCCACCAGCGTCTTTCCTTCGCCGGTGCGCATCTCAGCGATTTTGCCTTCGTGAAGCACAATCCCGCCAATCAGCTGCACATCGAAGTGACGCATGCCGGTAGATCGCACACTGGCTTCACGCACGATCGCAAATGCTTCCGGAAGAATCTCATCCAGGACTTCTTTTTCGCGCCGCTTGCGTGCTTCTTTGTCGGTGATGCCGGCAACAGCCTGTTCGACCTTTTCCTTAAACTCGGCGGTGCGCGCGCGCAATTGATCGTCTGAGAGCTGCTTTACCGACGGCTCAAGCGCGTTGATTTCTTCAATCTTTGACTGGATAGATTTGAGGTAACGCTGATTACTGCTACCAAATACTTTCGTTAGAAATTTATCGACACCCATAATTTTTTCTTAAACAAAGCGCGCAATCGCACGCCCTTTCACCCTTAATGGTCTGTAATTTTAGTTGAGCGATATGCAGGTATCAAGCGAGGTAGATTAGCATCGACTTAGCCCGGCTTGTTCGCCGCCAGTTGCCTCTTGATTAGATCAACAACAGCCTGCCGTGGCATCGTAAAGTTGAACACAATCTTTTTCCCATTGGGCTCCGCACTCGTATTTCGCAGCAATACCTCTTCGTCCTTGCCGGCGCGCGACTGGGCGCCAATCAGCAGCGCCATGTTGAATCCCTTAGCCAGCACCCGGGCACTCTCAATCGAAGACGCTTCCGATTCGACCGTTGCGAGCACTTCGCTTTCACCTTGCTTGATTGTGAAAACGATCTTCGAGCCAGGGTTGTCTTTATCAACCGGCTTCAGGTAAACCAGGAAACCGCTGTCGTTCAACGCCGCGACCATGCGACCAAAAAGATCGACCAGGTTTGGATCGCCTGCCTTCTTGGTGAACTTCGGATCCTTTAACTTACCATTCTCGTCGAGTTCGGCTTCGATGATGATCTCAAAAGGCTTGTTTAGATCGAGCCGGCCCTGATCTTTAAGTTCCTTGGCGTAGGCGGCGAAGTCGCGCATCGCCTGTTTGTTGATCTCGTTTTCCTTCGGCAACGTCAGGTTGTTTGCCGCCGCTGTCTTTTCCAGTTCAGTTTGAGCCTGGTCAACGGTCAAAGAAGGAGTTGGCGCGGGCGTGGGACCACCGTTTTTCTGCGCGACCGCTTGCGATGTTCCTGACGTTGCAGCCGGCGAAGGCGAAGGGCTCACGACCGGCGACGCGCCTGGGGACGGCAAAGGAACTTCACTAACTACTGGCTTCTGCGCCTGGGCCAGAATCTGCGGAAGAAACGGTAAAGGCGTCGGCTCCGGCGTGGCGCCTTCGAGGGCAAAGTAGCCATCAGGATAACGAAATTTCTCGCTGGTCAATTCCACCAGCTGAACTTCATCGCCAATCTCAGTTCGGTTATAAGGCCGATCTACAAAATTCGTGTCGGCGATTATGGCGGCCAGATTGAATGCGTTTCGCACTCCCGGGATGTAGAGGACAAGAAAACCTAAAATGACGTGCAGGACGAGCGAGCCCGCGAGCAACTTTGAAACCAGTTGCCAGCGAGGATCACGATTTACCTCGAATTTTGCGAAAAGTTCTGACATTCCCTTTGAAAACGCCTTCCCGAAACCCAATGTTCCCTCGCTTAGACGCGCCGCGACGCGCGCACGTTGCGAAAGCAATTTGACGCGCGACCTACGGTAGCACTTCGTAGGCAATGGGCTCAAAGATAGAATGAAGTGTGCGTCGTTCTCGTGCCAGAGTTATGAAGAAGAAGCGTCGATCTGGCGCCAGGGCCAATTCGCGCGAAAAATTTCAGCCAAAAAACGCACGGAACGATTCGGCTGCTTCGAACGATCAGACCAACATCAACCTGCGGTCTGCAGATATCAGGAAACTGCTCGCCGGCATTGGCACGCCTCGCCCGCAAACATTCACTCCGGATTCTTTCCAGCTTGAAGCATTGGCCGCGCTTGAAATTGAAGATGTACTAGTGACGGCGCCGACTGGCAGTGGGAAAACCTGGATTGCACGCGAAGAGATTAGTCGTTTGCTTAGCTCAGGACGTCGGGCCTGGTACACGACGCCGTTGAAGGCGCTGACGAATTCTAAGTATCAGGAATTCTGCGAAGAGTTTGGTGAGGACCAGGTCGGAATACTGACCGGCGATCGCAAGGACAACACGGACGCGCCCTTGATAGTTGGCACTACTGAGATTTATCGCAATCAACTTTTCGACTCCTTGCGCGGGGGCAGCGACGTTAATGCCGACCTGGTCGTGCTGGACGAGGCCCACTATCTCGGCGACGAGGATCGCGGACACGTTTGGGAAGAGGCAATTATCCTGACGCCGCCGCGCATCAGGCTGTTGTTGTTGTCAGCGACAGTGGGAAACGCAGAAGAGTTTGCTAGCTGGATCGCTGAAGTGCGCGGCGTCCGTTGTGGAGTTGTAACGCGTCCCGGTGCGCGACCAGTTCCGTTGCGCGCCGCAATGTTACTGCCGGACAAAAGATTGTTGCCGCTGGTAAATGATCAAGGACGATTGAACCCGGAGATTTCGCGCTTGCTGGAGGAAGCCGCCAAGCCGCAAAGATCGCCAAGGTCTTCGAGAGCGAGATGGTAAGAAGAACTGGAACTCAATTGCCACCGGCTTTGCCGTAGGGAGCGCGGAAAGTCTCTGACTTCCCGCAAGCTTCTAGTCTGGACTCGGGCTCCGCCTTTTGTACCGGGGCATAGCCCCAAGAAGTTTCCCGCTTGTCGGTGAGGCATAGCCTCACCGCACATCGGACGGCGTAGCCGCAAAACTGTTCGAGATCTTTTATGAAGCTCAGAATGCCAGAAATGCCGCCGGCAACGTTGCTGACCGCGCTTGGCAGTTACAACCTTTTGCCGGCCATTGTCTTCATGCCGACACGCCGTCGCTGCGATCAGGCTGCGTCAGAAACTGCCCTGATGCGACGCGACAGCAACGATCAACGTCGCGAGGCCCGACGCGATTTCATGCGCCATTGGGTTGAGGCGCATCCAGAGATTCGTGGACATAAACACTGGGACACAATTATCAGAGGCGGCGTCGCTGCGCATCACGCCGGCCACATTCCTGCGTGGAAACTTGTGATTGAGCAACTGATGAGTTCCGGATTGCTTGATGCAATTTTTGCCACGGCGACGGTCGCGGCCGGTGTCGACTTTCCAGCACGCACCGTTGTGCTCACCGTCGCCGACGCGCGCACTGGCAATGGTTGGCGACAGCTGACGGCTTCGGAATTACAGCAGATGACCGGTCGCGCCGGCCGCCGTGGGCGTGACAATGTTGGGTTCGTTATTGCCGCTCCCGGATTACATCAGGATCCACAGCGAATAGCCGAGCTCCTGCGAGCACGACCAGATCCACTCGTCAGTCAATTTCGGGCCACCTATACCACGCTGCTCAATTTGCTTGATGCGTTCGGCAATTTTGCACAAGTGCGCGAGATTGCTGAGCGAAGTTTCGCGCACCGCGAGGCCGCGTTTCAGATTACCAAACTTCAGCGGTCTGCGACGGAAGTCCGCCAGCGAATTGACGCCAAGCTCAAGGACGCCGGTTGTAATTTACCGCTCGAAGTTGTTCTAGGTTTTGAACGACTGGTCAGTGCCCGTGCACGGTTGCACGAATCGAGGCCGCAAACGCGCGCCGAGGCATTGCGCCGCTGGCTCGATGAGGTCGTTCAACCCGGCCGCGTAATCGGAATAGGTCGCAGTGGCCGCCGACTTGTTCTGGTGACTGAGAAGCGTGACGGCAGTGTGCGCGGCATTCGTGAAGACGGCAGCAACGCCAGCTTCGCCATCGAACGCGTGGGACGCGTCTACGCGCCAGTCTATCGTTCGTCTGAACCGTTCATTGAAGAGGCGTTTGCGGAGGTGCGCGAGCGTGGTCGCGACTTAGTTATTCCCGAACCCCGTTTGCGCGACGCTCGGGCTGGGGAAAGTGAGTCAGTCGGTTTTCTTGACGATCAGATCGAAGCAATTCTTCCCGGCACAATGGATCAGGAAGAGAAACTACGCTGCACCCAAGCGCTGTGGTCGACACTGATTGATGCGGAAGAACTCGAACAGGCCAATCGACAAATGGAAACGCTGCGCACCGAAGTATGGGAACCATTTGAACGGCGTGCGCGCGTACTCGACGGTTTTGGTTATATTGATTTCGCGCGGGAGAAGGTGACGGAGCGTGGTCGCTGGTTGGCTGATCTGCATATCGAACGTCCGTTGTTGGTGGGGGAGGCGCTTGAAAGCGGTATCTTCAACGCGCTCGAGTTCCACTGGCTGGCCGGCGTGGTGGCCGCATTGACCGCGGACGAGGATCGAAATTATGGACAACTGCAATTAGCGGATGGTCTTGTCGACGTGCTGGCGCGCTTCGAAGATATTGGCTTCAAAGTTTCGTCTGAAGAGTGGAAAGTCGGAATCGAGCCGGCGCCGGAATTGAATTTCTCGGCGGGAGCAGCGGCTGTTAGTTGGGCCACGGGAACTGAATGGTTTGACCTGGTTCGCGAAACCGGTGCTGAGGAAGGCGATCTCTTCCGGCTGCTGTCGCGCACTGGTGAGGCACTGTTGCAAATCGCCGGTTTACGAAAATCACATCCGGACGCGGCGCGCGTTGCGGCGATTGCCGCTGATGCAATCTTGCGCGAGCCGGTTAGATAGGAAAAATGAGTACTGAGTACTGAGTGATGAGTGGAATGCGTCAATTGCTGGAACCTCAGTACTCAGCACTCAGTACTTATCATTCAGCTCGATACAATGCCCAGGATAGCCCTTGAATCTTCTCCACTTGCTCCCGGAGTTAGTCCGGTTGAAATTCACTACCGGGAGGAGGGTGAAGGTGGTCCACTCCTGCTCTTACACGGAGGCTGGGGCTACGCTCTAAACCCGTTCAATCGTCAACTGGAAAACCTGCGCAATCAGTTTCGAGTGATCTGTCCGGATCGCTCGGGCTACGGTGGCTCAACTCGCTTGCTTGATGGGTTCGCAACCGATTTCCATTATCGCGCTGCCGAAGAAACTCTCAGCTTTCTTGATGCGCTCAAGATCAAGCGCGCCAGTTTCTGGGGACACAGTGATGGCGCCGTGATCGCAGCAATCCTCGGATTTACCGCGCCGGATCGTGTCAATGCTCTGATCCTGGAAGCCTTCCACTACTATCGGCTTAAACCAACTTCACGCGCGTTTTTTGAAACTCTGGCTGATCAGCCGGAAGCTTTAGGCGACGAACTCCGCGGCAGATTTGCCCTGGAATTTGGTGAGACGCATTGGCGCGAGATGATAACCAAGCATGCCGTGGCGTGGCGCGAAATTGCCTTGGCGGCCGCGGGACCTGAAGACGATCTTTACAGTGGTCGACTAAAAGAAGTGGGCGCTCCGGTGCTATTTATTCACGGCGAACTCGACCCACGTACGGAACCTGGCGAATTAGCGGCGGTTGGCAAACAACTGCCGCATGCTGAGTGGCAAATACTCGCCGGCTCGGCGCACAGCCCGCATAGTGAGGCCGCCTTTGCCGATCAGGCTACGAAACTGGCACGCGAGTTCTTGACGCGGAATCCTGGCTTGGCGTAGGTCATCTTCGTGTACTTTTCGTGTGATTGGGCTTTAGTTTAGTGTTTCTTAGTGGATCTTCTTTGTGACCCGCGTAAAAACTTTGATCCACGAACAGACACGAACCATCAAAGGAAACAAACAAGAATGCCATTAATTTCGGCCAACGATCTGAAACGCAAACTGCTGATCACTGTCGACGGTCAGCCATTCGTCGTCGTTGACGTTTTCTTTGCGTCGCCAACTGCGCGCGGCGCCGCGACCATGGTGCGCACAAAGCTGCGCCAGTTATTGACGGGCGCAGTGATGGAAAAGAATTTTCGTTCAAGCGAGAAGTTTGAGGAGCCCGACATTGAATTGTCGCCAGCTTCGTTTCTCTACAGCGACGGCCACGGCTTCCATTTTATGGATGAGAAAAGTTACGAACAGTTTACTTTTGATGAAGCCGCGCTTGATTCGGATCGCGTTTATTTGAAGGAGGGCGTCTCGCTGCAGGTATTGAAATACAACGGTGCTCCGGTCTCGTTACAACTTCCGCAATACGTCGAATTGCAAGTGACCTCAACCGAGCTTGGCGTGCGTGGCGACACCGCTGCTGGCGGCGCTACCAAGATGGCGACATTGGAAACTGGCCTCTCTGTGCGCGTGCCCCTCTTCATCAAAGAAGGCGAATTTGTCCGCGTGAATACACAGACCGGAGAAGTCGCTGGACGCGCTTAAATCGACTCCAAGTCCGCCGACTATTGTTTCAACTTGAACGATTTTTTGTACCCCTCCGCAACATAAAAACGCCTCATTTAAGTACGTCACATCGACGTGTCAAAAGTCACAAGAATGTAGCAACTATCACAATGAAATCATCGTCTTAGCTTCGGTCTCGATATTCAAGTTCTACACGTTCTTTGAGGATCGATTGGCCATGCGCAGCGATTAATTGCCAGGGACAAAAAATGCGACTGACCCGTTCGCGTTTCCCAGGTTAACAAGGAATTTTTGGTGGTCCCTGGACCATCGCTCACATGGAGATCAAACATGAAGTTTCCCCGGAAGTTTCCCCGTGCCGCGCTCCGTTCGCGCTCGCGCTCAGTTCGAAACATTCATTTCCGTTCACTCAAATTCGCCCCTTTCGCGGTTATCGCACTGTTTGTTTTTACAAACGTGACCGGGTTTTTCTTCAGCCCGGTGATGGCCCCCGTCGTTAGTGCCGCTCAGGTCGAAACGATTCCTTTGGACGTCCCGGCGTCTGGCGATTGTGATCTCGACTGGGTTATTTTCCGCGCCGGTGAGAAGCAGGGCGTTGACCCGCGTTTCATCCACGCCGTAATCAAGCAGGAATCAAGGTACAACCCGAAAGCAGTTTCCGGAGTGGGCGCGCAGGGCTTGATGCAGATGATGCCAGCAACGGCGAAGCGGTTTGGTCTGAAAGATCCTTTCGATGCGGCAGCAAATGTTGAGGCGGGCACAAAGTATTTGAAGTGGTTGTTAAAGAGATTCGATGGCGATGTGTCGCTTGCTTTAGCCGGATACAATGCTGGTGAAGGCGCCGTGGACAAATACAAAGGCGTACCGCCTTATGGCGAGACTCAGAACTACGTCAAAAAGATTGTGACAAACTACGGGAAAACCTATCACCCGGTTCTGCCGCCAGCTGATGCCAAGCTTGCCTTTCATCTAGTGCCTGCGGATGGTGGGACAATTTCGAGCGGACTCTAAACGACTTCGAAACGTAGCGTAACGGCTTTGCCGTCTGATGTGCGGAAGTGGCTATGCCCTTCCGCACTCGGCGCATTTGAGCATCTGGGCTACGCCCTTTTGGGGCGCAGCCCCCAGAATTATCTGAACGTTGCCGTGGGGCAGAGCCACCACCGCACATCAGACGGCAAGCCCCATCCCACCATCGACAAAACAATCAAGAACAAGTGACCGCGATAGAACGCCTTTACTCACCAGCGTTGTCTTCGTAACATAAGTGGCCACACGCCCGTTGCTTTCAAACTTAATTCTGCTTGGAGTGAAATATGAACTCAGGACGTCGTCTGTCTCTACGAAGTTTGTTTGTCTGGCCGCTCGCTGCGGTTTTTGTTTTTTATAGCGCCGCAATCTTCGTGTCTGCCCAAAAGAAGAACTCCTCCAAAGAAACCGCCCACGCCAAAATTAAGAACGATGCGCCGGCGAAAAGCGCCCCGGCCGACGACAACGACTATTCGCGCAAAATCAAAGAGTACACAACCGAAAAGTTTTTCATGACCGAGCTGGTAGATCACCTGCCGATGTCGGCAACTGTACCGTCGCCGGATAAGGTGCTTGGTTACATCGCCGGCACGCCAAACAAGCTCACCTACTCAAAAGATCTTTATCGCTACTATCGCGAGCTGGCGCGTTCGAGCAAACGAGTCCGGGTTTTCAGCGCGCCTGAAAAATCAGAAGACGGTAAGGAGCAACTTTTGGTGGCGGTGGGCGATGAAGCGACGTTAGCAAGGCTCGATCGCTACAAGGAAATAACAGCGAAACTGGCCGACCCGCGCAGGACTTCCGACGCTGAAGCGAAGATTCTTATCGGAGAAGGAAAAGTTTTTTACTGGGCGTCAGGTTCGATTCACTCGCCGGAGACGGGTTCGCCGGAGATGTTGATGGAACTTGCCTACCGCCTCGCGGTCGAAGAAAGTCCGTTCATTCAAGCGATTCGGAAAAATGTGATTGTTTTGATTACGCCGGTGCTGGAAGTCGACGGGCACGATCGCATGGTCGATCTTTACAACTATCGGAAAGCGAACCCCGGAAAGAATTCGCCGAACCTTGTCTTCTGGGGCAAGTATGTGGCGCACGACAACAATCGCGATGGTTTAGGCATGGCGCTGGCGCTGACTCGCAATCAGATGAATACTTTCCTCGAGTATCATCCGGCAATCCTTCACGACCTGCACGAGTCAGTGCCGTTTCTTTACACCTCAACCGGGACCGGACCTTACAACGCCTGGCTTGATCCGATCACGATTGATGAATGGCAATTGTTGGCCTATCACGAAATTGAAGAGATGACGAAACGTGGCGTGCCCGGCGTCTGGACGCACGGCTTCTATGATGGCTGGGCGCCGAACTACATGTTCTACGTGGCGAACGGGCACAACGCGATTGGCCGGTTTTACGAAACGTTCGGAAACGGCGGGGCCGACACGCTCGATCGTACTGTGCGCGCCGAGGCAACTCGCGATTGGTATCGTCCCAACCCACCTTTCTCCCGGGTGAAGTGGTCTATGCGAAACAACGTCAATATGCAGCAGTCAGCCATTCTGCTGGCGATGAATTTTGTTTCGAATAATAAAGATCGCTTTCTGCAGAATTTTTACATCAAGAGCCAACGCTCAGTGGCAAAAGCGCGTAACGAAGGACCGGCTGCCTATGTCATCCCGGCTAATCAGGCGCGGCCCGTGGAAGTGGCGGATACAGTCAACCTGCTACGGTTGATGGGCGTGGAAGTCAGTCGCGCCGACAAAGAGATTGCCATCAAGGACCAGAAGTTTGCGGCAGGGTCCTACGTGGTCCGCATGGATCAGCCCTATTCGCGCATGGCAGACATGATGTTGGACACACAGTATTACAACGTGAACGATCCGCGTCCGTACGACGACACTGGCTGGACACTGGGTCCTTTGCGCAACATCAAGACTATTCGGATTGCTGACCGCGACATACTGCAACAACCGATGAGCTTGCTAACCGCCGACGCTCACGTGCGCGGTGCGGTTAGCGGAAAAGGCACGGCCGGGTACGTTATCAACCACAACACCGATAACACGCTCGCGACGCTGCGCTTCAGGCTCAAAGACGTGAAGATGAACGCTGCCGAGCAGTCGTTCAAGATCGGCGATAAGCAATTCAACGCCGGCTCATTTGTGATCAAGTCCGAAGGCAATCCATCAGATTTAGCAAAACAACTGGACGCTGCTGTTAGTGAACTGGGATTGACGGCGCTAGCGGTCGACAAGTTGCCGGAAGTAAAGACACACAATCTGCCAGTGCCGCGCATTGCGATCCTGCACGGCTGGACGAACACACAAAACGACGGCTGGTTTCGCATTGAATTTGATCGGTTAAAGGTTCCGTACACTTACATTTCGGATCAGGTTGTCAGAAACACGCCGATCCTGCGAGACAAGTTCGACGTGATCATTTTTCCGCCGCTCGGTGGCTCGGCGCAGTCGATTGTTAACGGCATTCCGATGCGCGGCGACCCGATTCCCTGGAAGCAGTCCGAAGTGACACCCAACATGGGACTCTCGCCCGACCAGGCAGACGACATTCGTGGCGGCATGGGCTTGGCGGGCGTCGTCAATCTGCAAAAGTTTGTTCAGGACGGTGGTTTGTTTGTGGCGGTCGCAAACACGACACGCTTGCCGATTGACTACGGACTGACAACTGGCGTGAGTATTACTGAGCCGCGTCAACTGCAGGCACGCGGTTCGATCTACAACGCGAAGTTCAGCGATCGCAACAGCCCGATTGCTTACGGCTACGATGAGACGATGCCTATTTATTTCAATCAGGCGCCGTTGTTTCAAGTGGCAGCGTTAACTTTCGGTGGTGGTGACGCACCGTCAACAGGAAGACCGTCGGGGCGCGGCACGCTTACGGATGGTGACATCGTGCAAGGAATGCCGCAGCCTTCGCCAACTCCTTCGCCGTCGCCTACAGCGCCCGGCGAAGAACGGCTAACAGAAGAACAGCGTCTGCAGCTTGGTGCTTTCTATGTGCCACCGGCGCAAAGACCGCGCGTCATTCTGCGCTTCGCGTCAGATGAAAAGAACCTGCTGGTGAGTGGCATGCTTGCCGGTGGGTCAGAACTCGCAAACGCGCCTGCGGTAATCGACGTTCCGGTGGGACGTGGCCATGTGGTGTTGTTTGCAAACAACCCGATGTGGCGACATCAAACGCAAGGCAGTTTCTTTTTGCTGTTCAATGCGGCTTTGAATTTCGACTCGCTCGACACGGAGCGCGCGCCGCAACCCGCGAGGCCTTAAAATCTCGCAGTGCTTTGCAGTTCTGCTTTCGTGTTTTTTCGTGTCTTGATCTTTTTTCGTGTGATTTCGTGGATAGTTAGTTTGTGAGTTAGTGGTCGGCTGCAAGTAAAACCGATCCACGAATAGGCACGAAAAGATCAAGACACGAAAAAACACGAAAGCAGTCTGTGCAATCTGCGGATGCGTTTTCATTTGATTTCATCCAGGCGAGTTTTCGCTTCGACTATGTAAGCCTTGAGTCGATCTAGTTCGTCCAGCGTAAGAGTGCCGGTGACGCGGTCACACGTGCCGCTGGTAACAGAGGCAGCAGCGCCGCTGCGGCTTTGGCGAAAAACGCTAATGTCCAGATCACCCGGCGTGCGGTAACGCGCTTCGAAACTGGCGAGCTTAGTGGACGCCTCACTGACTCGGGAAACAGCCTCAATTCCCTTCAGCAGTCGATCAATTTCTTATAGTCAATCCAGGAACGATTCTCGTGGGGATTGTCACCAGCCTCGCGTAGCGCAATCACTAAACCGGTTGCGCGTGTGCCTGTGCCGCTTTCCTTCAACTCGACGGCATCAACGCGGATGTCCGCGCCACGCGCAGCCAACACGGCTACCTGAGTGAAGCCTTTCACCAACACTCTTTCGTACCGCCAATCGAGCTCTTCGAGTTTGGTTCTTGGTTCAAGTGGTTCGCAGGCGAGGGGACGGCGAAATTGCGGTCCCGGCCGCTGTGCCATGGCGATCGTACAACAAAGTAGGATTAGTGAAGGTAAGAGTATGCGACAGTGTCTCGACATGAATTCACTCCCGAAGTTTTCTGTGCCCTAAACTGGCGACCGTTTCTAAATCTCAGATAGAATCCGCACATTAAACCAGTGCTCTTTTGAGTGCAGTACTGCAGCCGCAATAACGAGAACTTCCCAAGCTGCGACAGGTCGCAGCCGACCAAAGCGCTGTCAAGCCAGCGCACTCCAAAGAGAATTAATTCTAATTTCGGGAGAGATCTTTTCCCAACCCGGTGGAGTTGGCACACCATTACACGCCCAGACAAAAAAAGAGATTCAATTTAATTCAGATTTCGAATCGAGGTGAGAACCATGGCTGAAGCACATGAAAGCATGATGGGAATTCTGCGGCTGTATGAGCTGCGATCTGAGCCGACTATGCGCGAAGCGCGAGACTGGTTCGCGGTGCATTTCTTTCCCGAGAGCACGCAGGACATCCTCAATATTTTAGTGAGCGAACACAGCGGCGCCTTTCGGATGGTGGCGTCTTACTGGGACATGGCCGCGGCCTTCGTCGTCTTTGGTGCAATTCAACAGGAAATGTTCAATGCCATTAACACCGAACACATTGCTATTTATGGCAAGCTCCAACCTTTTCTTGACGAATTGCGGGCAATGCCCGGCTTACCACCGTATCTTTATTGCAAGCACCTCGAGCCAGTGGTGCTCAGCATTCCAGACGCTCAGGAGCGGATCGCGGCCTTGCGACGGTACATGAAGAGTCGCAAGCTGGCGCGTGAATAAGGATACAAGAACCCTGTTAAAGCCAGTTCTCGCGATTGCTGGAAGCTCCCTTGACTCCCGCTCTAAAGAGGACTAAAACATCGAATAATTGGCTCCCCCTGCCGACATCACGCGGTGTTGTGACAAGCCTTCGCACTCACAGTTCCTACAAGGAGGCGTCATGAATACTCAGTCCTTCACGCCTGGCAAGGGATTCGTTTTGTTGCTCACGCTTGGTTTAGTCGCGTTCTTCTCCTTCAAGATGTTCGTGCCGAGTTTGGCCCAGAATAGTGAAGAGAGAGAGATCGAAGACGAAATACCGAAGCACCTACCGATAAAGGTGAAATTTAAGAAAGATAAAGAGGAAAGAATTAGAGATATGAAAAATGATCAGTGGGTTCGTGACTTCGAGCTTGAAGTTACGAACATCTCTGACAAGCCGATTTACTACTTAGACTTCTTTGTTGTGATTCCGGAAGTAATCAGCGAAGGAGGCGCACCGGTGGGTATGCCCCTGCGATACGGGAGAATGGCCTTCATGAAGCAAGCTACCAAGCCTCTTCCTGACGATGTTCCCATTAAACCAGGTGAAACTTATACCTTCAAAATCTCTGAAACAAATCAAAAGGGATGGTATGCGCATAAAGCGGTCGGCTACATGAAAGACCCTAAGAGAATTCAACTTGTCTTTGTTCACTTAAGTTTTGGTGACGGAACGGGCTTCAGAGGAACTACTGGGGTGCCCTATCCACATAGTAAACAAACATCCCAACATGGGCTCGATCCGGGTTCCTTAGGGATGATTGGCAAAAAAGCCATGGACAGAGATGTTAGAATCCGCTTCCCCGATCTGATATTCAGCCAACCCCTAATTTGAACCAAAACCGGCAGCTTGGCTGCCGGTTCGCTTTTCAGGATCACCCACCCCACTGGAACCTCAGTCAGGCCTTTGTTGTCCGAACACGCCATGCTCCTTTCTAAAAGATAGTACTTATTTTTGTTCGTGCAGAGAGGCCCACACTACAGATACAGCCTCCTGTTCGGACGCGGATGGCGAGTGCGCAACGTCCCGACGGGTTGACGACTGGTGTCAGGACCTTGAAGTCGGCTGTCCCGAGTATTTTCTAAATACTTCTTGTCAGAATACTGGCCCTACTCCAACACCCACACCCACTCCGGTGCCCACACCGACTCCGTGTCCTCCCGGTTCCTTCAATCCAGGTGGTAATGGCCAGTGTCCCCCGTACGCCTACAACAGCGGTGGTTGTTGTGTGTGTCTGCAACAAGATCATAGTTGTCCGTTATGTTGCCTGTGGGTAGAGGACTTGTGCGCATGCGGTGGTCTCTATGGAGAATGCGGTGGCTCGTGTCCAAGTTCAAGCTGCAATGAGGGTGGGGCAGGCGAAGTTCCTGAAGACTACTGCGCTTATCCTTGTGGCGGCTGTCCACCGAGATATGACAACGTGGGCGGTGGTTGCTGCCGCCCCACATCGGTAAGTCCTATTATCGTAGATGTGGACGGCGAGGGATTTCGGCTTACCAGTGCTGCTGACGGTGTCCTGTTTGACTTCTCCGACACAGGCATTCCGATAAAAATCTCGTGGACTGCAGGTTACTCAAGTAACGCCTTTCTTGTGCTCGATCGAAATGGCAATGGTCAAATAGACAATGGCAAGGAATTGTTTGGCAACATTACACCCCAACCGCAGTCTTCCAGCCGAAACGGCTTTCTCGCACTCGCCGAATACGATAAGGCGGCAAACGGTGGAAACCGCGACGGTGTGATAGACCCGCATGACACAATATTTACTTCGCTGCGCTTATGGCAAGATGCGAATCACAACGGCATCTCCGAAGCATCTGAGTTGAGAGGCTTATCCCAACTCGGTCTCAAGAGTCTGGAGCTTGATTACAAGGAATCAAAGCGCACCGACCAGTATGGCAATCGGTTCCGATATCGCGCCAAGGTGAGAGACACTCATGACGCGCAGCTTGGCCGCTGGGCCTGGGATGTGTTCCTGGTTATCGGTTAGTAGGCAGGACGTGAAAAACCTTCTATTTGGCCATCCGAAACGAGGAGGAGAAGTAGATAAGAGATGGAACAGCCGTCACCGTGCGGTCGTATTTAACTAGTGCTAAGATATTCTCACCGTTGGAATTTGCCCGCGGTTCGAGCTTTTCGGAGGTATTAAGAGATGGAAGAAACAACAGAGTCGCAGTCGAGCAAGGGCGTTTGTGAGGACCTGTACGATGCCATACGTTACATCGGTGACGTCTCGTACGCGATCCTGCCGAAAGACGTAGCTCATAACCTGGGTGACTTGAAAAAGTCGTTCCTGACAACGATTCGCAGTTTGATCGACAAAGACATCGAATGGGTCGACGCGCGTGTCGCCGGTGGTGACCGCGTCCGCGAAGAGTGGCAGGCAAAGTGTCGCCGCGACGACGCGGAAGGCGCGCCCGAGCCGATTAGCTAAAGGACGCAGGCTGCCGGCTTGTGATTGAAAGACGCAAGCTAACAGACGCGTTACAAAAACATGGAAGTCTTACTGGCAGACGAATACGGATTCTGCTTCGGCGTGGAGCGCGCCGTAGAGATGGTGGAGGACGCACTTGACGAAGGAGTGCGTCCGATTCGTTCGCTTGGTCCATTGATTCATAACGCGCAGGAAATGGAGCGACTCGGCGCGCTGGGCGTTTCAACGATAGACGAGCCGGCTGAAGCCACCGCCGACACGATTGCTGTCATTCGCGCGCATGGGGTGACACCGCAAGTTCAACGCAATTTGGAAGACCGAGCGGCCAAGGTCATCGATGCCACCTGTCCGTTTGTGACGCGCGTGCAACACCTGGCGGAGCGCGCCGCCAAGGATGGCCGTGACGTAGTAGTCGCCGGAAATCCCGACCATCCGGAAATGATTGGCGTGGTTGGCTACGCTCCGGAAAACACCTACGTGGTCCGCGATGCGAGCGAAGTTGCAGCCCTCCCGCAATTGCGATCTCCTCTGGTTGTTTCGCAAACCACAATTAAATTAAAAACATTTTTGGAAGTGGCGGAAGCGGTGCGTGCCAAAGCCGACGCTGAGCCGCAAGTAGTGAACACGATTTGTTCGGCAACTCGCGATCGACAGGACGCCGCGCGGGCACTGGCCGGACAGGTCGATGTTTTTTATGTAATTGGCGGACGCCATTCCTCGAACAGCGTGAAGCTGTTGGCCGTTTGCCAGGAGCAGTGTGACAAGAGTTACCTGATAGAAACACCCGCCGAAATCAATCCCGCTGATTTGACGACCGCCAACCGCGTGGGCGTCACTGCCGGGGCCTCCACCCCCGATTGGCTGATCGATCAGGTCGTAGCCCGCTTGCGTGAAATTGGCAGTTCTAAAAACTAGCGCCAATACCTCTATCCGCAGATTACACAGATTACGCAGAGTCAAAGACCAAACCACCGAGGATCTCAAGCCGAGGGTTTTGTGAAGTCTTGTTTTTGAGTCTGCGTAATCTGTGTAATGTGCGGATAGTTTCGCGACTTGGGCGGTTAGCGGTTCGTGGTCAGTAGTCGTCGCCGATGAGATCGTTTTGGGAATAGTAATTGAGGATCTGTCGCGCTTCTTCCGATCCGTAGTCGAGGGCTTTTCGCCGCAGCGCATCGCGGGCGATGGCTGAGTCGACGGGATCGTCAAGCAGACCGCGCAGCGCACCAGCGGGAAACTGGACCAGGGCTTCGTTAGCCAAAGCGCGAACAACCACATGTGGCGAACGCGCGAGCTCACAAATCTCACTGGGCACGAAAGACATCAGAGTGTCTGCGAGTGAATCTATTCGCTTGTAGTCGCGCCGCGCGTCAGCGCGCTGCACCAGCTGTGTGAAAACTTCCGCGGAGCGAGACTGTTCCTGCAGCACTGACGCGCAGGCGTCCGCCATCTGTTGCAACTGGCTTTCCTTATCCGCCTCCAACTTGACGTCCGTTTCGGACGCGCGCTCATCAAGCGCGGTCAATAACTTGCTCAGTTCGTGATCTTTCCAGCACATTGGGATCCTAAGCTTAGAATTCCACGTGGACAAGTTGTCGC
>JADMIO011000783.1_pt1 | contig 28359 bp, 4 predicted proteins | sample 8958161 | NCBI WGS metagenome assembly JADMIO01 (sample SAMN16585339, study PRJNA669376) | soil metagenome | isolation source: Crop rotation soil | place: USA: Cullars Rotation, Alabama | collected 2011 | reverse complement strand
CGCGACAACTTGTCCACGTGGAATTCTAAGCTTAGGATCCCAATGTGCTGGAAAGCCTCCTGGTCGGCCAGTTGCTGGCCCGCGCAGAGCCGTGCCGCAGTAGCCGACCAGAGCTTGAGCAGCTCGCACAGCGCATCTTTGGAGCCGACCAGCAGGTCGAAAGCGGTCAGGAAGAGGTGCTGCTGCGGGGGAGTGGTGATGCCCGCCTGGTGTGGACCATAGAAAGGGATCACGTCGCCCACCGGACCGTCGGGCAGGGCAGGGGCTGATGGCGACGCGCCACTCGATTCCCTGGCCGGCGTAACCGACGCGGCGGGCTGATCTGTGCCAGCCAGTGGGGCTCCGGTTGCGCTGGGGGCCGGCACGCTGCCGCCGGCATGCTTGCCCTGCAACAGCAGGGCAAGCGTGCCGGCGGCGCCTAGCGCGAGGCCGAGCCCGGCGAGAGCGCCGGAGCGCAGCAGATCACGGCGGGTGATTGGGTTACCCCTGGCGACCTCCTAACCCCACGTTTCGCTGAGTGTAGATGATCATGTGTCTTGCACTTGCTCTGCCAGCGGACGGTTCAACATCACCACGACCCAGTGGCACCATGTCCACCAAAGCCGCCACCCCCTCCGGTCCAGGTTCCAGAAGGTCCACCGCCGCCCGAAGATCCGGACGGGCCGGCTCCCCCTGAAGGTCCAGAAGGGCCGCCGCCACCCGGCCCGGCGCCCCCGCCCGATGAGCCAGATCCCGGGCCCGAGGGTTTACGGCCGCCATTGCTGGGCGGCGGACTACACGCACTGGCTTGTGCTGCTGAATAGGCAGACCCGCCGCCCACCACTACGCCAGCGAGGTAGGTGAGGGCTGCTGCAGAGCAGCTAATTGGATCGGCCCCCGTATCTTTACACGCATCCATGACACCACGCGACAAAGCCATGTCGCAATCTAGTTTTGGTGCTCCACAGGCTGAGTAACAATCGTCATGGTTATCACAGGATGGTCGGAAGTTTGCACCTCCAATCCGGTCAGGTACCCACTCCGCACTCTTGCCGCTACCGCAACCATTTGGTGAACCATCGCCGCGATCAGGTGGACCCCAGTCGATTATCGGCCTTAGACCACTCGGATCGCTAAGGGTAATCGGGTTGTCACGCACGTAAGCATACAGGTTTAGGTCGCCGCCTCCGAACCCGAGCGGGTCCTGACTAATGAACCGTTGCAAATTCGGGTCGTAGTAGCGGGCGCGGTTGTAGTACAGGCCGGTGCCGTCGTTCTCCCTGCCCGCATACTGATAGCTATTGGTGCTGGCTGCTCCGCTTACGGTAGTCTTGCCGAAAGGTTCGTAGGCATAGCTGGTGGCGACCACGCCGGTTCCGTTTACCAGCGCGAGACTCGATCCCAGCCCGTCCTTGATGAGGGTAGAAGTGCCGGAGCCGTCGGTCCGGGCGATCAAGCTGTCTATGCTCAGCCCGTTCAGGAGGTTGGCAGTGGGCGTGGTGCCCGATAGTTCCTGTACTGGGCTAGCCTGGTCGTAGAGATAGCCAGTCGAAGCACCGTTCACCATCTTGCTGATGCGCCGGCCCAAAGCATCGTAGGTAAAGACTGCCGTGGTTCCCTCACCTGTTATCGACACTAGACGATTCCGCACGTCCCAGGTATAGCTCCTGGTCCCGTTGCTTGTGAGGTTACCATTGAGATCGTAGGTAAAGCTTATCCCGCCCCACTGTGTAGCCTCGTTGGCCGCATTATAGCTGGCCGAGGTCATTGCCTGCGGAACGGTCACGGCTGCCAGGGTGCCGCCGACGCTCGCCACGCGTCCTGCCGCATCGTAGCTATACTGCAGCGTACCGAGCGTAGTGCTGCCGCGAGTGTAAGTAACGCCAAGCAACTGTGAAGCAGGATTGTAGCTATAGCTAGCCCCCACGCCGTTCGGCAAACTCGCAGTCAGGGCACGGCTGGCCGCGTCGAATGTCTGGACGTTTGCCGTCCCGCCCTGGCTGATCCCGGTGAGACGGTCGGCGTTGTCATAAGTGTAGACGACGGCGGTTTGGCCTGCGACCGTCATGTTGGACCTGCGCCCCGCGGCGTCATAACCATAGGTTACGTTACCAAGGGCTGTCGTCTCTGCAAGCACATGATCGCGGCCGTCATAGGACCGGGAGATTGTACCCGATGGATCGACGATCTTTGTCAGACGATTGCCGGCGTCGAACGTAAGCGTCATGCTTGAGCTATCCGCATACGTAGCCTTAGCGAGCCGATCAAGCGCCTCGTAGGTGAATGTCGTCACCTGCCCCTTGCGGTCGGTGTCTTTCGTCAGATTGCCGCTTGCGTCATATTCGAAGCGCTCTACATGGGCAAGCGCATCGGTGCGTGTGCTCAGACGGTCCATAACGTCATAAGTATAGCTTGTGGCGTTATTGCGAGCGTCCGTCAGAGTCAGGAGATTACTGTTGCGATCGTAGGCATACTGCGTTACCCCACCTAAGGCGTCGACGATCTTCACTGGGTTGTTTAGACCATCGAAGGTGGTCAAAGTCCTATTGCCTAGCGCATCAATGTGACCTGTCACACGGCCTGCGCCATCCTTGAAGTAGGCGTCCGTGCGACCTAGCGGATCGGTCACGCCAGTGAGCAGCCCGGCGCTGTAGCTCAGCAAGGTCGTATGGTTCAAGGGATCGGTCAGGGATACGGGCTGCCCAGCTACGTTGTAGCTGATCCTAGTTGTGTTGCCCAGTGGATCGGTTACGGCAGTGAGTTGGTTGAGTGAATTATAGGCGTAGGTGGTTGTGTGCGTCAGCGCGTCGGTGTAACTGGCCCGCAATGTCGTGTTGCCCAGGTATGTGTAGCTATTCGATACAGCACTTGCTGTTCCAGCAAGGTAAGTGATTTTGATCGGCCGGCCCAACGCATCAAAGGTGGTCGTAGTCTTACGCCCTAGTGCGTCTGTGACAGCCAAGACTAGGTTTGTGACCGCCTGTCTGGCGTAGGTTACGGTCTGAGCCAGGGTTGTGCCGTAGGCTTGGGTATCGGTCAGCACGTAGCCATCGGTATTGAAAGTGAGCCGCCGCTTGTAGCCACGTGGATTGGTCACGATCGTCTGGCTGATTTTACCGTTCACGTCTAAGGTATAGTCGAACGTGTAGACCGTGCCGTCGGCCTGGGTCTGCTTGGTCACCCGCCCACCCGCATCGTACTGGTTGGTAAGGAAGACGATGTTGCGTGCGTCACTGATCGTCGCCATGTTGCCGTTGGCGTCGTAAGTATACCGGGTGATGCCTCCGGCAGCATCGGTCACGCTGGCGAGCCGACCGGCGTCGTCGTAGCTATAGTGTACGATGCGCCCGGCGCTGTCCATAGCTTGGACGATGCGGTTGTTGTCATCGGAGCTGAAGGCGATCCAGCGGCCGCCGGGGGATCTGATCTCGGTGATCGGGCCGACCGTCCAGCCATGCGCGCCCGCGTCTCGATGCGTTATCGTGAGCGTGTTGCCGAAGCGGTCGCGGATCGCCTCTAGCACGCCGAAGTTGCTGAAGACATAGACTATACCGTCTAGCAGCGCCAGCTCCCAACCCTGGTTCTTGAACGTCACCTGCGACTTGTGGAACTCGGTTGGCGTGCTCCTGCTCTCGAACACGTAGTCCTGGAAAGTCGAGCCAGCGATACGCACGTAATGCACCCGCGCGCCGTCAGGCAAGACCAGGTCAAAGCTGTCGTAGCCCGATTGATTACCCAGGAACATGTCGTAGGGCAGCGTGGTGCCGACGCCGAAAGAGCGGGATACCGCGTCGTTCGGCCGGTAGGTACGGCTTAACTCGAGCGGGGCGACATCGGCTACGTGCAGGTCGGTTTTCTCCATCACAAACAGGCCGGTGCTCAGGTTCACGGGGTCGCCGTCGCCGGGGCCGGGATTGGGTCCACCGTCGGGCGGGGTGCCACCGTTGAAGCCGTAGGACGCGCCCATCGTCTGGTAGATGCGGGTGCCCGCGTCGGGCGAAACCAACTTGCCGTCAGCCAACACGGTGCCCTTGCCGTACACCCGCCAGGCGTCTCCCGAAGCTTCATAACTCGGATCGTAGAACCAGAAGCTGGCGCGAGAGCCGGGCCCGGCGTGCGCATAGTTAGGGTAGATCAGCTGGCCGCCGTTAGGCGACAGGTAAGCTCCGCCCGGCTGGATGGTGAAGTAGACTGGGAACTCCTCGAACAGCGGCAGTGGATACGGCGGGCGGTCAACCGGGATGGCCGTGATGCCGATCTCGGTGACTATGTGGCCGTCGCCATCGCGAACCACCGTGCCCTTGGGGATGCGCAGCTCCAGGCCCGGTATGTAAGGCGTTGTGACCACCACGTCGGCAGCGGTTGGCGAGGCCAGTTTCACCGTGTGCTGTGTGTCGAGCAGCGGCATCCAGATGATGTAAGGCAGCACGGTGGTGCGCCCCGCCACCAGGTCGACACCAGCCTGGAAGATGCCGTAGGTCTTACCAGGCTGGTTGGCGCTGCGGCCATCGATCTTGAGCTGCCAGTGGCCAGGCGTGAGACCGGTAAGCAGGAACTGGCCGTTGTCGTCGGTGCGGGCCGACAGCCCTTTGATGCTGAGTGTCACGTTGGCCAGCGGCTGGCCGTCGAGGCGCAACACCTCGCCCGAGAGTGCGGTGACGCCGGGGCCAGCCCGCAGGGCAGCCAGCGACTGCCAAGGCGAGATCGACCGGCCGGAGAGCCAGGTGCCGTCGAAGTTCTGCTTCTGCGGCAGCCATTCCTCGCTGGTGGCGGGCCGGTACTTGCTCGCCTCGGCGTTCTTCGGCCGTGGCGTGGCCGAGCTAGCGGGGGCGGGTTCCGTTTCCTGCTTTCCTGGCGTCGGTGTGGCACCGTGGGCACCGCCCGCCGTCTGCGGCGGCTGCGCCTTTGCCACCGGGCTGGCGAGCAGGCTCGTGCCCGCCGGGTGATTTTTGGGGGCCGATGGCGGCGTTATACTCGGTGCGGACTGCTCCTTGCCCGCCTGGACCGGTGTTGAGCTCGCCTGCGGCGGGCGCGTGGGGCGCGCTGTGATGTTTGGCTGCTTCGGGGCGGCGACCGGCGCCTGCGGCCGTGTGACTAGGCTCGGTTTGATCGTGACACTGCCGGTGTCCGCGTCATACGGGTCCACTAGCAGGGTGTAGGTGCCAGCCACCGGCAGCCCGGCGGCGGCGATGAAACCGCCCGTGTTATCGAACCAATTCTTCGCTAGTTCGCTGCCATCGGGCGCCAGGATCGACACCCAGCCGCCAGCGATAGTGGAAGCACTCAGCTCCGCGCTGACCTGCTGGCCGGCGCTGCCGGTGAAGGTCAAGGCGGCGTTCTGCCCAGGCCTCGCCAGCGTCACCAGTTTGGCCGTGCCCAGAGTGATCGCGCCGGTCACGTCGGTGAACGTGTAAAAGGCGAAGTTGACGGTGCCGGTGACCACGTCCTGCGGGTCCACGACGAGTTTATACGTGCCCGAGGACGGCAAGAGCGTGGCATCGAGGTAGGTACCGGCCGTGTCGAACCAGGCATAGGCCAATTCTGTTCCGTCGGGCTGCAGGATGTGCGCGTAGGCGCCAGCGAAGGTCGATCTCGTCACCAGCAGGCTGACCTTCTGTCCGGCACTGCCGCTGAATGTGTATGCGGCGTTTTGCTCCGGCGCCGCGACAGTCAAGGTTAAGGCGGTGCCGGGAGTGATCGCGCCGGCTACGTCGGAGAAGACATAAAGCGTGAAGGTGATGCTGCCCGTCGCGATTCCTTCTGGGTCGATCAGCAGGGTGTAGGTGCCACTAGAGGGCAGGGCCACGGCAGACATGTAGCCAGCCGCAGGGCCAAGCCCGAGGCTGGCTACAGCATCACCGCTGGACTGCAGAATGGTGACGTTGCCTGCGCCGATGGTGGAAGAAGTTATGCTCAGGCCGACGCGCTGGCCAGCAGCGCCACTGAAGGTCAGCCGGGCGTTCTGGCTCGGTGAACTCAGCGAGATAGTCCGCGCCACACCGGAAGTCACCGTCCCGGTCGCGTCGGCGAAGGTGTAGAGGCTAAAGGTGACGCTGCCGGTGTTGATGCCGGCGCTGTCCAGAATGATCCGGTAGGTGCCCGAGAACTGCAAAGGCGTAGCTTCGACGAAGGCGCCAGACCTATCAAGCTGGCTGCTAGCGATCTCCGCCCCGCCGGGCTGCTGGAGGTGAACATAAGCGCCAGCAATGGTAGAGTTGGTCAACCGCAGGCTAGCCTTCTGCCCGGCGCTGGCGCTGAATGTAAGCGTTGCCTTCTGGCCGGCCGCCGCAAGGGTTACGGTCATAGGGGTACCCGGTGCGATGGCGCCGCTCACATCGGAGAAGCTATAAAGGGTAAAGGAGGCGTTGCCGGTAGCGCTGCCGCTCGGGTCGATCAGCAGGGTGTAGCTACCGCTAACCGGCAAGCTGACGGCATCCATGAAGCCGCCAGAGTTGTCGAACGAACCACTGGTCACGCCGCTGCCGTTGGGCTGCAATACCGACACGTAGCCCCCACTGATACTGGAAGAGGTCATGCGCAGGCCGACGCGCTGGCCGGCGGCGCCGCTGAAGGTCAGCCGGGCGTTCTGGCCGGGCAGCGTAGTCGCGACCGTGCGGGCAGCGTTGGGCGTGACGCTGCCCGTAACGTCGGAGAAGACGTAGAGGGTGAAGCTAACGCTGCCCGTGGCGGTGCCCGCCGGGTCGATCAGCAGAGTATAGGTGCCGCTTACAGGCAGGCTGACCGCATCCATAAACTGGGGGTTAGTCGTCACGCCTGACACTGTCTCGCCGTTAGGCTGCAGGACAGACATGGCGCCGTTGGCGATGGTGGCAGCCGTCACGCGCAGGCTGGCCCATTGGCCGGCGCCTGCGGTAAATGTGAGGCGAGCGTTCTGGCCGGGCGTCGGCAGCGACACTGTCCTGGCGGTACCCGGCGTGAGTGCGCCGGTGACGTCGCTGGCATTGTAAATGGAGAGTGTGACCTGACCAATGCTGGTGAGATAGGGCGCCACCATAATTGTGTAAGTACCGGTGGCGGGCAGCGCCATCGCATCGGCGAAAGTAGCGCCAGTGCCGAACCAGGTGTCGGGCACCACCCGCTGGCCGCTCGGCGCGATCACCGCTATGTTGCCCTGGTCGACGGTCGAGTTACTCGTGGTCAGGCTGAGCTGCTGGCCAGCCACGCCGTCGAACAGCACCAGGCCAATCTTGCTGGCCACAGGAAAGCGAACGATCCTGCTCGTCCCAGCCACCATGCGCGCTGTGAAAGCCACGTCTGCCGCCACATACGGGGTGGGTGGGACATAGAGGTCGACGCCGCTCGTCGCCTGGCCCGCGGGCGTGCTTATGACTACCTTGCCGGAGGTAACGTTGCTGTTCAGCGTCGCGGTGAGGCGCGTGGTAGCCGCAGCGTTGGGCGCGGCCATCAGACTGTTGACGCTGATCACGTTATTGGCCGGGGTAGGGTCAAAGTTATTGCCGGTCAGAATGACGGCAGCGCCGCGGTCCGCTATGGTCGGGCTGATGCCGCTGATAATCGGTGCTTGGGAGGCCGCGACTGTGAAAGGCACTGCGCTCGTGGCGCTGCTGCCTGCCGTCGTCACGCTGATCGGCCCGTTGGTAACCCCGCTAGGCACTTTGGCCACTATCTGTGTGCTTTCCGCTGACAGTACCGTAGCCACGACGCCGTTGAACTTCACGGTGTTGCTCAAGGGCGTGCTGCTGAAGGCGGTGCCGTAGATAGTCACATTGGCTCCGGCTGCCCCGCTGCGGGGAGAAAACTCCAGGATCGCGACCTGCGACGAGGCTCGCCGGGCGATCGAGAGGACGTTGCCAACGGCGTCGTAGTTGTACGCGGCCGTATAGCCGGCCGGGTCCACGACTGCCTTCAGCCTGCCCAGCGCATCATAGACGTAGTTGGCGGCGCCGCCGACGTCGGAGATCTTGGCGCCGGCTGGTTGTGCGTTCCCCGCCCCTGGCCCAGGTACCTCCTGCGCGATGGCCGCCAGCGCAGGTTTCTGATAGGCTGGCAGTAGCGACACCAGCAATGCGACCAGGGCTAAAATGGAAACACGACGGTAGATGGCTTGCAGTCTAGATCTTCTGAGTCTCACAACATCCTCCCGGCTCTTTAACAGCGAATTTCGAAAGAACCACATCAGCGCAACCGGCTCGCACTAGCGAAAAGCTGCTTCTCCCGCCAGGGACCAGCGTGCTACTCCGCAACGCTGAGCAGTATGGGCAAGTGTACAGAATGAAGCGTTCCCTAAACGTTAAGTGGAGCGTTCCGCGCGCCCCAGTTTCAAGGAACACTCGTTCCTAATGCCCGCCACTTGCGGGTGGCCTCTGGCGGGGAGACCTACATAGAAGCTACCCTTCCTAACATTGACGTGGCAAAGCTGCCTGCGCCACTCGCTTTCGTCTTCGCTCAACTCCTCCAGCCACAGCCGTAGCGTGAAGAGTTGAGCATACTCCTGTTTTCTTCCGTGTTCTCCCCGCCTCTCCAAGGAGTGCTAACTGACCGCCAATAAAGTTTGCCTAGCACTATCGTAGCAAAGGCAGCGTTCCTAAATCGTTGCATCAGCGTTCCGTCTGCGTTCCGTTTGGTAAGGTTGATAGCACAGTTGGCTAGGAGGTGCTGTAGCCTTCTTGCCTTGCCGCCCAAATCTGGGCTGCCCGGAAGTATTCCTGCTCCAGCCCATCATTAGATCAGATCCCGCTGCTGTGGCCCCAGCATGGCGCTGAAGGGCCTGACCTCTGATACAGTCGCATCAGCCTGGCCGCATCAGCCTGGATCCCCTCAAGCAGGCTGCATGCGCTTACCTCTAACACTTCCCGGATACAGCAATCTCGCGCCCTGTTAACGCTCAGGACCAATAGCGATAGCATTACCCAGGAATTTGGTTACCTGGCCGCGGGTAACATTGTTACCCGATTTGAAGCATGGTTCAGCCAGCGGACCACAGCTTCCCGGCGCCGTGTAGCCGTCAACCATATGCTGGCCGTCAGGAGTTATGCGGTTGTAGATTGTCAAGATCAGCGAATAGAACACATTGTCGCGATCCAGGTCGCTGAAGTGCGGCCCTCCGCTCTCGTCTATAGGCCAGCCCATCGCGTTCACGATTATTTTGCTCATCTGCCCACGTGTTAGCGGCGCGTCGGGATTGAAGCAGGGCACCTGACCGCCAGGGCAGCGAGTCGGGTCGCTATAGCCGTTGATCACCTGGTTTGCCACCGCAGTCTCAATGTAGCGATAATCGGGATCTGTAAGTGGCACATCTGTGAAGCTGGGTCTCGCCGGGTTGACCAGCGTCCAGCCGCGGCCCCGCACTATCCAACGGATCAGCATGCGCCGTAGCGCGTTCTCGTTGGAGCGAAAGGTGTTGAAGCTGCTGCCGGAGCCGTCGATGATGCCGCGCTGCGCCAGGTCGTCGATGAAGCGCTGGAACACGTTGGAGCTATCCACATCGACAAAACCGTTGGTTGCCACCACATTGAAGTCACCAGCGCTGTAGCTCGGCGGGTTACCCTGGTTGTCGGCGACCAGATAGTAGCTGCCCGCCGCGAGTTTGTCGATAGGCACGGCGGCACTGGTCGAGCGGGTGCTCACGTCATCTAGCAGTTTGATCATACCGTTGGCCGGGTCTCTGTCGTCGTCGGCATAGATGTCGAACGAGGCGAATGTGCAGTCCAGGCAACTGTAATTTGTGGGAATGGTGCGCGTGCCTGTCCCTTTCACCAGCCGCACCCAATACACGCGGATGGTCGCATTGCCGCCGCGCAGGAAGGAGGCCGGCTGGAAGCGCAGCCCGCCCCACTGCTGGCTGTGCCAATCTGCGTTGTTCTCGCCACCATCGTTGCTGTTTAGATCCATATCATAGAAGTGCGTGCCTTCCTCCAGAAGGGTATCGCCGGTCTTCCAGCCGATGGCGTGCCGCTGCGGGCTGCCGGGCGCCATCCAGTATAGCCGCGGGTTGGTGCTCTGCCCCGGAGCGAGCCCACTGAGAGTGTATTTGAAAACCAGATGGTCATAGCGGCCAGGATCTACCTGGTGTGTTTGCCCGCGGCCCGAGTTCGGCACGCTGTCGTAGCCGGGGAAGAGCAGGTAAAAGTGGGCATCTTCAGTAGCAGGTGTGCCCGTCAAGACCCCGTCGTTGATCGTCAGCGGGTTCCAGCCGTGTTGCTCGACAGCGTCTTCGGCATTGCGGAAGTCGATAGGGTCGCCCAGTTGCTCGGTGAAGAAATCAGCACCCTCACCGCTGGCATTGGCCTGGCCGTTGGGTGTGCTGAATTCCACCTGGTGCGCCGGCAGGTCCAGCGTCACACGCAGTGGCGCATCGCTGTGGCGCACTGTGCTGCTCTCGCCATCGTCGACTACGGCGCTGATCCAGTAGCTGCCGGGTGTCAGGTTGCCCATGTTCCAATCAAAAGAGTTTTCCGCACTGCTGCCGTTGCGCAGGGCTAAATCTGTCGCGCCGGGTATCGGTTGGCCGACCTGATCACGGTTGGTGGCATAGTAAAGCGAAACCCTGCCGTCGCCTTGCAGCGCCCGCCAACTGATACGGGTGGTGTGGCCCTGCCTGACCGCCGGGTCGGCGGTCAGATGCACCGGGCCGAGCTGAAATTCGGGCGATTCGGGCGTCTCATGCGGGTCGAGGCGTAGTATTTTCCACGACTCCTGTGTAGTCCAGGGCACAGCATTGACGGTAGGATCGTCCATTACACGGGTCGTGCTAAGCACAAGGCTGTAATGCTGCGTGTAGTTGTACCAGTTGATGATATCGGCGGTTGGGTTGCCATGCAGCGGGCTATCGTACCAGAGCACGCGGATCACACCAAAATCGTTGTGGACCACATTGTTGGGATCCCGGTTTGGATCGAGCAATTTCATCGAGAAGTTCAGATATTTGAAGCGGCCGGTGTTGACCCCCGTGGCGCTGGGGCCCGCCCGCGATCCGACCAGGAAGATGGCCGGGTCACCATTGCGCGAGTGACCGGTGAGCACACCGCCGGCGATCTGCGGTGGTTCCCTGAGATTCTCGAAATCCTGGATCGCGGCGGGGGAGGTCATGTCCCAGGGACGGAGACCCATTACCGTGGTGTAATCATCGCCGCTGAGGGTGCTTGGCGCTGTCAGCTTGAGCAGCGGCATGGGTCGTACACGGAAGCTGCCTACAGTGTGAGCCGTGCCGCTGCTCTGCTCGACGGCAAACAGGTTATAGCTGCCGGGGGGCAGGGCGGCAGTGGGGATGGCGAAGTCGCCCGCCGCCGGGTCCAGCCCGGTGGCGAGCCTGGCGGCACCACTCCCAGCCAGCTCGGCGCCGGTGCCGGCATAGAAATCGACCAGGCCGGCGCACGAAGGGCAACTCCAGGCCACCGGCAGGAGGGGTCCGCCAGCGGCGGGAATCAGCCTGGCCCAGTCAAGTTGCACCAGCACATTGCTATGATACTCGCTGGGGTCGATGCGTAAGCCACGCCAGGAATCGCGCGAGTCCCACGCGTAACCGCTAGAACGCTCGTTCAGGTCGATATCTATGATGTTGTCACCCTGGCGGGCATGATAAGTGTCCGAGCGGCCCACGATCTGATTGGCGCCCGCCTCTGAGCCGTACCAGTAGGCGGCGAAATCGGTAGCCTGGCTGGCGTGGTATTTGACGACCAGGCGGCTGTAGCTAGCGCTGTAGATCGGATAGACCACGCCATTGCGACTATCAATCCCCTGGGCGCTGTAGTCAAAGCCGAAATGCAACAGGAACAGGTTGCCATCGCCACTGGTCGCAGTGCCGGTCCAGATCCCGCCGGCCATGGTGACCCTGATCATGTTCAGGTAGATAGACACGTCGTCAGGGTTATCGAAATCAAGCGGATCGGAAAGCACATGGGTGAAATAGTCGTCGCCTTCGGCAACCTCCCCGATAAAGGGCGCCGAGGGCCGCGCCGGCTTGCTACCCGCGCCAGCGGCCCGCTCGGCGGAGCCGGCCAGGGCGACTAGGCAGGCGGCGAGGATCAGCGCCTGCGCTATAGCTGTGCGTAGTTTACTGACACGGCTCATTTTTGCGCGTATCTCCTGTTGTTGGGTTATGATTCATTGTGAACGTTGACCACAACCCTTACTGCTTTAGGTGGTCCTCTCAGGGTGAAGCTACATAAGGTGACCGTTACCTCGCCTTACTTCTTCATCACGGTTATGACCTTGCCATTACTGGGATTCACGACAACTTTTGCCTGCTCAGTCGTATGGACCACGGCGCCATCACGACCGGCAGATTGCGCACCGCGCGCGATAGTGTCCTCGACAACAGAGGGAACAAGTCCCCTTTCTTCCATACGGTCAAGCGCATGACCAGAATACGGACGTCCACCTATTGTCTCTGGCTGGTTACGAGGTCCACCCCCCCCGCTACTAGCCATACAGACAAACACGTTGAGAGCAAGTTCAGTATAAGGTTGAACCTCCGGAGTAAGCAGCGTTGTAAATACTCCTGCTGCTGTGTAGAGCGCCGTCTCAACTGCGGAATTGTTCGGGTCAACGCTTCTGTCAGCCCAGTATTGTGTTTCCATTACCATTGTGTCATTACGGATCTTTACCACACCTAGTCCGTTTGAATCGCGTGAATTCACTGGATCATTCATGACATATTCATAGAGATTGGAAGGACTTCCGCTGAAACCTATTGGATCCTTTGCTGTCCACCTCCCTGCTTGTGGGTCATAGTCGCGTTCGCCGAAGTGCAGCAACTTCGTGTGTTGATCGTAGATTCCTCCGGCGAAGCCGAACGGCTGGAAGCCAGGATTACTGTCTGCCAGAATACTACCGAATTCGTCGTAATCGAGGCGTTGCGCGACCTGGCCGTTGGTGGCATTAACTACGAGGCGCGGGCTACCGAGGTGGTCAGCGATGATGCGGTAGGTGACGCCACCTTTGATCATGTAATCAGGGGGATTGTTGCGGCTGGCATAGACGAAGCGTGCTACAAGGTTGCCGTTGCCGTCGAGCTCGGCTACCGGGTTCAGGGCGTCATGATACAGGAAGCCTTGCACCAGCACACCATTTACCTTCTTGCCGATGCGCCGGTTGTTGCCGTCTACCAGGTACTCGATGCGCGAGCCGTTGGGCATAGTTACCGCGACCAGATTGCCGAGGAGATCGTACCTGTAGGTGGTGGTCTGTCCCCCTGCCGTCTTGCTGCGCAGTTCTCCATTGGCGGTGTAGGAGTAGGTGTTGTTGCCGTACTGAAGCAGGCGGTCCTGGTCGTCGTAGCTGCCGTTACCGCTGCCGTTCGGGCCACTATAAGCAGTGCGATTACCGTTCGCGTCATAGCCATACGTGCTTAACGAGGCGCCATCCTTTGTCACCTCACTTAGGCGCCCGACCAGATCGTAGTTGTAGCCATAGGTATGGGTTACGCCGGCCACAGTCTCGATCCGCTGTGCGATGCGGCCAAGGTTGTCGCGGGTGTATTGCTCGCCTAGCAAATTGGTTTGCGCGTAGGTGGCTTGATAGGCCGTGTTTTCCCCGAACGCATTGTATGAGAAGCTATCGGCAACACCGCCGAGCATGGTGCTAGCCAGCAGAGAGTTCTGCTGGTTATACCTAAGGCTGATCGCCCCCGCTGAACGAAGTAGGTTGTCGCGGTCGTACTGATAGCCGATGCTGTTCGCGCCGCTGACGGTTTCACTCAGCACTCGGAAGCTATTGTCGTAGCCGAGCTCTACACTTCCCGTGACTACTCCCGACCACTTAACGGCTTTAAGCAGATCACCATCATATTCATAGGCGATATTGCTGCCGTTCGGGCCGGATATCGTGCTGAGTTGGCCTGAAGTTGGATCGTAGGAAAAGGCGATATTCCCATCTGGATGAGTAATCAACCTGGGTCGTCCCGCCGTATCGTAGCTCAGAACGGTCGTCGCCGCGTCTGGTCGCCGGATGCTGGTCAGTTGCAGATCGGTGTTGTAACTGTTGTGAGTCGGACCGCTACCAGGCCCGGCAGCGGGCGGCGAATAGTCTTCGGGCTGATTCATCGATGTATAGGTAAAGCGATGATCAGGACGGCCCGGCGGAGAGATCGCACTAGTGTTGCCATTGCCGTCATATATGAAGTTGACCTCACGACCATCCGGCAAGATCTGCCTGCTTACTCTACCGGCGGCGTCATATTCGAAGCGCACCATGCGTGAAAGAGCATCGGTGATACTGGCTATGTGCCATTGAGCATCGTAAGCCAGGCGCGAAACGCGGTTGCCCTGGCTGAAGCCTATCAGTCGGCCCTGAGGGTCGTAATTCATCATTGTTGGTAACAGCCCCGACACCTCGATCTTCACTGCCTTATCATGATCGTCCAGTGTCGTCGTCGTCCGGCGGCCCTCGGGGCTGATGCTGGTGAGCGTGTGCGCTGTGGCGCTGTAAACAGTGGTGGAGATGCGCCCATTGATCGATTGTGTGCTGCTGAACACGAGCAGGCTCAGCAGATCGCCTGGGTCAGCGAGCCCCACGGTGCGTGTGCTAACGATTGTCGCGGTCAAACCGCCGGGCAGTGTTTGAGACAACACCTTCTCGAAGGGTGCTGCCATACCCCAACGTGGATCGGGCACCAGTGTTCCCGTGATGATCGTGCCATTAGCGGAACTGAATACCTTCGTAGCATCAGGATAAATCCAGGATTCGCTGCGCGCACCATCCGGGCCGATGTTGACGCTGTGCTGGATACCGCTAGCGGAGAAATCTTGAATCAGCGTGAGCGTGCGGGAAAGCGCTGTTTTCTGTGTAACCGTGTAGATACCTGCCGCTTCCACTCGCGAAAAGGTGAGGGCGCCGCCGTTTGGCAGTTCCTGCCGTATCATCCTGCCCTTGCCATCGTAGAAGTAGCGATAGACGTTGCCACGAGGGTCAGTTAGGCTGGTCATCAGGCCGTCGGATGTGTAAGTGTAGCGGGTTGTTTCGCCAGCCGGGTTGGTCGTTGCGGCGAGATAGCCGTTGGCGTCCAGGCTCATCAGGGCGCGCTGACCGTTTGGCGCGAGCACCCCGGTGACCTTGCCGTTCCCGTCACGCTCGATCCGCGTGACGTTGCCATAGCCGTCGGTCATACTGATCAGCAGCCCGGCGCTGTCATAGCCGAACTGCCATTGCAGGGCGCCGGTCAGCGCGTTGACGGTGCGCAGGTGGCGGCCGTTTTGGGCGAATATGAAGACTTCGGTCCCGTCGGCGGAGGGGTAGATGATCTCCGCAGTCGCCAGCGAACTTATGCCGTTGGACCCTGCGGGTAGCGCCTGGCGGACTCGGCGCACGGTCGAGCCTCCGACATAGAAGCTACCGTCGGGAGCCAGGGCGAGGCTAGTCGGGTAGGCGATCCCTGCCCGCAGTGCTGGCCCGCCGTCGCCACAGCGTAACTCCACCGGCGGCCAGGGGTAGGTACTGGGGTAGCAGGCAGTGCCGTCGCCGGCGACGGTGAAGATTATGCCGCCAGGAGTCACCGCCCTGATGCGCTTGTTGAGATAGTCGGCGATGTAGACAACGCCCTCAGCCCCCACCGCTATTGCGCTGGGAAAGCCCAGTTGCGCGCGGGTGGCAGCCCCACCGTCGCCGGAGAAGCCCTCGCTGCCAATGCCGGCAACCCTGCTGATGCGCCCATCGGCGTCCACGCGCCGCACCCGATCATCCTCCGCAATGTACAGCTTGTCATCAGGTCCGACGGCAAGACCGCGCACGAAGCCCAAACCCGCTCGGCTGGCCGGGCCCCCATCGCCGCACGCTTCATCGGGCCGGCAAGAAGAGATACCACCTGCAACTGTGTTAATTACCCCATCCGGGCTTACTTTGCGCACCCGGCCATAGTCCGCCAGGTAAACGCTACCATCGGGTCCAACAGCAATGGCCTGCACACGCTCTATTTGCGCCTGCACGGCTGGCACACCATCGTCAGAGTTGAAACACACTCTGAAATCCCCGCAACCGGCGATAGTCGTGATGCGACCATCGGGCGCAACACGGCGGATGCGGCTATTCCAGGTATCCGCGATGTAGATGCTGCCGTCCGGCCCGATTGCCACACCTTGCGGTTCATTCAGACGTGCTTCGGTGGCAGGCCCGCCGTCGCCGCTGAAGCCGTTGTTGCCGTTGCCGGCCACCGTCGTAATTATCCCGTCCGGGCCTACGCGGCGGATACGATGATGCAGACTGTCGGCGATGTAGAGACTGCCGTCCGGCCCAGTCGCCAGGCCATCGGCGCGCACCCCGGCGGCTATGGCCGGTTCGCCATCGCCGCAGGCTGCGTAGCAATTGGTGCCGTTACCGCCGATAGTCTGGATAGCCCCGCCCAAGCGGAAACTGCGTATGCGCTTGTTACCCAGATCTGAGACGATTAGATCCCCGAATACCCCAAGGATTACTTCGCTAGGTCCTTCCAGTTGCGCGGTTGTTGCTGCCCCGCCGTCGCCGCAGCGGCTGGTCGAGCAGACCGCGCCGTTGCCGGCAATCGTGCTGATGATGCCGCGCGTGTCCACCATGCGAATGCGGCCATTGCCGCTATCTGCAATATAGAGTTCGCCATGCGATCCGACGGCGACTTTACTGGGTTGGTTCATGGCTGCCTGAGTTGCAGGCCCGCCATCACCACTGTAGCACTCTGCTGGTTCGTATTGACAGGTGCCGTAGGTGTAAACCCCTGCGACCACATTGATGATACCGTTACGGCCAACCCGGTGGATGACGCCGCTGCTGCTCTCGGCGATATAGAAGCTGCCGTCGGGGCCAAATGCCAGCCCGGTCGGCATGCCAAGCCCAGCGTCTACTGCGGGCCCGCCATCGCCACCAATACAGCCGCCAAAGAACGTACAAGGCGTGCCGGCGACGCGGGTAATCACACCGTTTGCTGCGATGCGCCGGATCACGTTGTGCCCGGTATCGGCAATGTATATACTACCGTCCGCAGCAACGGCGACGGCGCGCGGCTGTAGTAGCTGCGCTGCGGTCGCCTGCCCGCCGTCGCCGCAGCCATCCCGTCTATAGTCGCAGGTGCCGCCGTTGCCGGCAACGGTTGAGATGATACCAGCAGGTGAGACACGGCGAATACGGTCGTGTCCGACATCGGCGATGTATAGCGAGCCATCGGGCCCCAGCGCCAGCCCATCCGGCGCGTCCATGCCGGAGTTGGTCGCCGGCCCACCATCGCCATAGAAGCGATTGGATCCTGAGCCGGCAACCAGGTAGATGTTGCCGAATTCGCCGCGCCCGCGATCATATTCGATGCGCCAGACCCAGTTATTTTCTTGATCGGCATAGTAGACAGTCCCATCCGGGCTTTGCACCAAACCAGCCGGGCTGTCAATATGCGTAGTGGTGGCGGGCACACCAATACCAAAGCCATAGCCGTTCGGCCCATTTACGGTCGAACTGATAACAAGCCCGGACGTGGGCGCACCGATGTCGCGGACGCTGGCGTAGCCCTTGCGTGCGGTGCCGTCCCCCTGATAGATCGTGCCGGTGCGTGGGTCATAAACGTGATGCTGTTCCGGGTTCCAGCCCCCATTGCCCTGGCTGGCCGCGTCGAACCCGCCTACCTGGCTGAATGATTGGCGGCACAAGCTAACGACGCTGCGCGCGGCATTGCCCGATAATGTTGTTCCCGAGGTCGAGAACTGCGCGAAGGCGCGTTGCAGCTCTGCCGGGCTTAGGTAGACCGTTCTGTAGTCATAGCAAACGGTAGAGCTAACGCGCTGTGCGCCTTGCAGTTTGCGGCCGTAGGCATCCTTGCCGTTCCAGGTGAACTCGTAACTCTGGTTCGGTTGCACCGGGAAGGTGCGCAGGAATTGCTGCCCGGCCACCTGGATCTGCAATCTGATGTTAATTGGCGCAGTGGCTTGCGGCCCCAGCACAAAGAGTCGCGGTCCGGTGACGATTACCTGTGAGGTGTCGATGTGGAAGTTGCCGGCTGTACTGCCGCTGTTGTAGCTGAGTGACACACCCGATCCAGCCAGGTCCAGGTTCTGGCTGTTCTCCTGTTCCGAGAAGGAAGCCTGTTGTTTGTCGCAGCAGGGGTCGTCGCAATCACATTTATCCGGGGTTGGTGTCGGATCGGACGGCGGTGGCGTCACCGCATCAGGCGGCGGCCCTAGCGGCCAGTTGCAATCGAAGGGGGTAAAGTGATCTACGGGCACGCGCCAGAGGCTCTTACCGGCTGTGTAGAGGGTAGCCAGCTTGGCGCGCTCGGCATCGGTTACGCCTAAAGCGGTCAATGCCGCCGGGCTTGCCGGGTTGCCACTGCCGTCGATGTCAAGGTTAGCGCGGCCACCGCTAATACTGAGGATCTTGATCACCAGTCCATTATCTGCTGGAACCCAGGTGCCGCTCGCGCGATCATAGTAGCCGACAGGCACGACGCCGCCGACCGGGAAGCCCAAGAAGTTATCCAGATGGAAGATAACCGGCTTGGTGAAGCGGACGTTCGTCGCCCCGGCGGCCATAGCCTCGTCAACACTGAACTCTGCGGCATAGGTGTAGCCTGAATTGGATGGTAGCGCGGCCGGCATGCTCAGCGGTCCATCGTCGCCTACGGTGTACTCGCTAGCCCGGACTGTGAGCGTGCTTAAGGTGCGGGTGATACCGCCCGGCAACTCCATACTCGCCGTCGTGCCAGGCTGGAATAACAGGGTAGCCTGGCGTGTTCCGTCGTCATCGCTGACCACACTCCCCCGCGCCTCGGTGACCTGCGTCAGGCTAGCCAGGTTGATCGCAGTGCTGTGGCTGTCGGTCTGGATCAACACGATGTCGGGCAACCAGGCGAAGTCTTGCCAGACTGTATCGATCTGCCGCTGTGACTGGAGATAGCCGTCTTTGCGATAGCTGACGACTATTGACCCGCCGCCATTCACAGCCAGATCAAACATGCCATCGGCGCGGCTCAAGGTCTGGCCGAACTCCGGGTGATTAAGGATGCTGACGGTCGCCCCGGAAAGGGCGGCGCCGCCACGCTGTAGCACCTTGCCGCGCAGCACCGCCACCCGGTCCAGGTCGATGGTGCCGGAGACTACGCCGGTCTGAATCGGGTCGTAGTCGTTGAAGATGAACTCTACCGAATCGCCGAAATCGGTCGGGATCTCAGGATTCACGGTTGGTGCTAGGGTTGCTGGATCGGGTGGCAGCCCGCTGCGGCGGGTGGGCGTGGCGCTGGGCGTGGGCGACCTGGAAGGGGTGGCGCTCAGGGTGGGCGAACTGGTAGTGGTGATAGTCGCCGTGCTCGTTGCGCTGGCGGTCCCGGTTACTGTGGCAGAATGGGTGGCAGTTGCCGTCCTGGTTACAGTCAGTGTGCTGCTCAGGGTGCGACTCGGCGTAGCCGAGGACGTGTGCGCCGGCGTGCGGGTGGCAGTGACGGACTGTGTACTCGTCGCCGTGCTCAGGCTGGTCGTAGTTCCAGCGGGAGTCAATGTCCGACTGGCAGTTGGCGCCGCCGTCCTGGTCCGCGTTGGCGATGGTTGCGGTGTATCGGTGCCTGGTGGCGCTGTCGCGACTGTTGATCTGCTGGGGCTTGCTGTTGCGGTCGTGCTGGGGCTGGCGCTGGCGGTCGCCGTGCGCGTGCTGGTGACAGTCGCCCGTGGGGTGTTGCTGGCCTGCGGCGAGAAGGTGGCCGCCGGGGTCAGCGTCGGGCGCGCCGCGCAGTTGGGGAAGAAGGCGTTGCCCACGAACTTCGCCATTTGCTGGCGCGTCACCTGGTTACCCGGCCTGTAAGTATGGTCTGTGTAACCATTGATCACGCCATGCGAGTAGACTCGCTCGATGAAAGGCCAGAAAACACTGCTCGGCGGAACGTCGGTAAACGTTTGGCGGTCCTGCGGAATTTCGTCGTGGAAACCGGCAGCGTTGGCGATGAACGCGGCGGCCTGGCCGCGAGTGACGAAATTGTTAGGGCGGAACGTGCCGTCGGGATAGCCACCAATGATGCCCCGGCTGGCGAGGCGCTCGATGAACGGCAGGAAGACATTCTCATCGCTCACGTCGCTGAAGCGCGAGGTGCTGTAGTTTTCGCTGAAGCCGGCGGCGTTGGCGACGAATTTGGCAACCTGCCCGCGGGTGACCGGGTTGCCGGGCCGGAAGGTATTATCGGAGTAGCCGCCGATGATGCCGCGGCAGACCAGGCAATTAATGAAAGGATAGAAGGTGTTGTCGGTGGACACGTCGCTAAAGCCAAGCGCGCACGCGGTCGGGCCGGCGACAGGCGCGAGCCTGGTCTGTTGCGCAAGCACATTACTGGCCGGTGCGGCGACCAGCAACGTGGCCGCCATGATCAGCAGCAGGAACGCTCCTGAGAACAGCCGGGTTCTTATTGAGCTGAACATAGTAACCTTCTATCCTTCCGTCTTGGATACCTTCGGGTCGATCCGGCACAAACGTACCTGGGATCCACTGTGCCGGGATTGGCGCCTGCTACCAGTGCCTGCTGACAAACGAGGCGCGGGCACTGTCAGCGACAAACCGTCTCGCGTCGAGCGGCGCCAGATCGGCGAGCGTGTTTGGCACGCCCGCCGACTGCCCTGTGGTCGGACCCAGATTGGAGCCGCAGATCCTGGCCTGCGCGATCCTGCCGCCCACGGTGTAGATGGAGCTGTCCAGCAGCAATGGATAGGTCGGGCTTACTGTGCTGCTGTAGACCAGCGCGCCGTTCTTGTAGTACCTGACCTGGCCTGCTTCCACTGCCACCTTCAGCACATCGCCGATCTGATATGAAGTGAAGGCTGTCGCCCTGAGCACGCCGTTCTCCCAGACCTGCAACTGCGGGCCGACCGTGGACAGGTAGAAGGCATAGTCGATGTCGGCGTAGCCGGTGCTGCTATCGCCGTTGCCCAACCCGAACAGCAGGTAAGTGTCGATGGAGTCCACGGTCATCTGCGCATAGCCGTCGCCGCTGAGGATAGACTGGGCGGAAACTGCTCCGGCGTTCCAGGTGTTGAGCGTGCCGGTCTTGGTGATCGTGTCGCCTGACGCGACCACCTGCGTCAGATGGGCCCAGGTCATCGGTGGGCAGGAGACGCTGGCGGGTGTGGCGCTGGGCGTGCGCGTGGCTGTTGCGGTGCGGGTGACCGTCCGCGTCGCCGTGCGCGAGGGAGTCGCCGTGCGCGTTATGGTAGGCGTGCGGGTAGTCGTCGGAGTCAGACTGGCCGTACTACTCGCCGTGGCTGTTGCCGTGCGGGTGCGCGTCTGGGTAGCAGTGCGCGTGACGGTTGGCGTGTTGGTGGGCGTCGCGGTCGCCGTATACGTTGGCGTGGGCGGCGCCACATACGTCAGCGTCACATTGGCTGGGCTATAGCTGGTCGTAAAGTTGGGCGCGTTCACGGTGCCGAAGCTACCACTCTTGGCCGAGTAGGTCAGCACCTGGAAGGTGGTTTGGTCTGCCGGCGTGAAGTTATCGATCAGCGTCACGTTGAGGAAGCCAGCGAGAGTGGCAGTCCCGCCTATATCCAGCCGGTCGAAGCCGCTGCCTGCGGTTGTACCCCCGATCTCGATGCTCAGGGTGGCGGTCGCTACCTGCTGATAGTTGCCGGTGATAATGAGCAGCCCCGGCGAGTTGCCCGGCGCGACCAGGCCATAGCTCTTCAGGCTGGCGTTAATGGTGCCGGTGCCGGTGACGCTGCCGCCCTGGATCTGTATGGTGGTAGGGCAGGTGACTGCCCCGCCGTTCAAAGCTAGTTGTCCGGCGGTCTGGGTGAAGCTGTTGTCGAAGCTCATGGTGCCCGCCTGGGCCGATACAACTCCACTGTTCTTGAATTTTGGACCAATCGCACTTGTGCCGACGCCGGCAACCTTCGTGAAGGTGCCGGAGTTGTTGATGGTGTTATTGGCGTTCCAATCGAACAGACTCTGGTTGTTCTGAATGTTGAAGTTGCCGCTGTTATTGAGTACCACCGCGCTGTTGAGGTAGAAATCGTACGCACCACTCCAGGTGGTGTTGCCCTTGAAGTTCCAGGTGCCATTGTTCAGCCAGCCACCGTGTGTGATGCTCACTGTTCCCGTGAAGCTGATCGGCACGCTGCTGTTCAAGTAACCACCAGCCGGCAGCAGTTTCACAGTGCCGCTAATGCTGCCTGGCCCATTGACGGTCACGTTGTCGGGAAGAATGATAAGCCCGCTACCCGCGCTGTCGACCACACTACCGTTGCCGATGTTGAGGATGTAGCTGAACGATAGGGAGCCGCTCTGCGCAAGCACTTGCCCAGGCGCCAGGTTGTTGAACTTTGGATCAATGGTGGTGGTGCCGCTGCTGGAAACTTTGCCGAATGTGCCGGAGTTATTGACGATGTTGTTGGCATTCCAATCGAACAGACTCTGGTTGTTCTGAATGTTGAAGTTGCCGCTGTTGTTGAGCACCACGGCGTTGTTGAGGTATAGATCGTATGCGCCACTCCAGGTGGTGGTGCCCTTGAAGTTCCAGGTACCGTTGTTCAGCCAGCCACCATGTGTGATGCTCACCGCTCCTGTGAAGCTGATCGGCACGCTGCTGGACAAGTAGCCGCCCGCCGGCAGCAGGTTAGCCGGTCCATTCACGGTGCCAGGGCCGTTAACCGTGGCACCATCGCCAAAGATAAAACCAGCGCCGCTGGAGCTGTCGAAGGTGCTCGCGCTGCTGATGCTGACTGCTCCTGAGAAGCCTAGCATCCCGCCCTGACCGTGCAGCTGGCTGCCGGCCTGATTGTTGAAGGCGCCGGTAAAATACATTGTGCCGATCTGCCCAAGTACTTGCCCGGAGGTCAGGTTATTGAACTTCGGACCAACCGTCGTGGTGCCGCTGCCGGCGACCTTGCTGAATGTGCCGGAGTTATTGATGGTGTTATTGGCGTTCCAATCGAACAGATTCTGGTTGTTCTGAATGTTGAAGTTGCCGCTGTTGTTGAGCACCACGGCGCTGTTGAGGTATAGATCGTATGCGCCACTCCAGGTGGTGTTGCCCTTGAAGTTCCAGGTGCCATTGTTCAGCCAGCCACCGTGTGTGATGCTCACTGTTCCCGTGAAGCTGATCGGCACGCTGCTGGACAAGTAGCCGCCCGCCGGCAGCAGGTTAGCCGGTCCATTCACGGTGCCAGGGCCGTTAACCGTGGCACCATCGCCAAAGATAAAACCAGCGCCGCTGGAGCTGTCGAAGGTGCTCGCGCTGCTGATGCTGACTGCTCCTGAGAAGCCTAGCATCCCGCCCTGACCGTGCAGCTGGCTGCCGGCCTGATTGTTGAAGGCGCCGGTAAAATACATTGTGCCGATCTGCCCAAGTACTTGCCCGGAGGTCAGGTTATTGAACTTCGGACCAACCGTCGTGGTGCCGCTGCCGGCGACCTTGCTGAATGTGCCGGAGTTATTGATGGTGTTATTGGCGTTCCAATCGAACAGATTCTGGTTGTTCTGAATGTTGAAGTTGCCGCTGTTGTTGAGCACCACGGCACTGCTGAGGTAGAAATCATACGCACCACTCCAGGTGGTGGTGCCCTTGAAGTTCCAGGTGCCGTTGTTCAGCCAGCCACCATGCGTGATACTCACCGTTCCTGTGAAGCTGATCGGCACGCTGCTGTTCAAGTTGCCGCCCGCCGGCAGCAGGTTAGTCCCACCGCTGATACTTCCTGGCCCGTTGACCGTGCTGCCATCCAGCAGATCCAGGACCTGCACGCTGATATCGCCACCGGCCTTCAATGTTCCACCGTTGACGACGACGTGCCCTGTGCCACTGAAGCTGGTGCCACTGCTCAGCGTATGCGCGCCGGAAGGGAAGCGCACAATGGCGCTCCCGCTAGTGTTGAAAGCACCATTAGAACTGCCGCCATCGGCCAACTCAAGCGCGTAGCTGGCGACATTGACCGTGCCGCCAGGGTTGTCGATGCCGCCGTTGGTTATGCGCAGGTTCTGGATGGTCGGCGCAATGGCGCCGGATATGGCGAAGCTTTTGCGTACGCCCTGGCCGTTGATGATAGTGTACGAGGCGTCATTGACGGGCGTGGTCCAGTTGCCATTGTAACCGCCGATGATGGTGACGACCTTATCTATAGTGGCGACAGCGGCACCGCTGCCGGTATAGGTGCCAGCACCGACGAGAATACGGTCGCCATCAAGCGCAACAGCCATCGCGGCGTTAATGGTGGCAAAAGAGGTGCCGGTACAGGGCGAGCCATACGTTGTACCGCCGCTGCCATCAACACAGTAGGTCCTGACCGCGTCGGGTGTATTGGGTTCGGTGACAGGCGCCTGTGCTGCGTGAGCGAGGATCACGTTGAACAACAGCACCGCCAGCGCCCCGGCAAACAACATTGCCGGCAGCCTGCGCAGGCCGTGCAGGCGCGAGAGAGAATGGGTTTGCATAGCTAATTCCTCCTTGTCCTTGATCAGCTAGTTCATGCTATGAAGACCAGCAGAACTATTGCGACGATTCGGCAGGGTCTCTGCCAATGTCTATCTTAGCAAGGACAGCGTTCCTAAATCGTTGCATCAGCGTTCCGTCTGCGTTCCGTTTGGTAAGGTTGTCGCATGTTAATCCGATCTCCTGATTGCCGGAGCCGCGACGTAGTCGATACTGTCCCAAAGCATCGCAGTGACTGCTTGTCACCTCAATGATCGCAACTGCATGCCGAAGTACCGAATAGGGAATTCAACGCTCCTCCTGCAGCCGCAGCGCCCGCGCTGTTAAACCCGGTGTTTGTCCGTCCAGCCGCCGCAATTACCGCTTCAGCTGTCTTGTATTTCTCTAGCATCTGTTCTGTTGTGTACACTCGCGAGCTTTGGTCTAGTCCTAATCTGAAGAATATCTTCAACGAGTTGCGTGCCTGGACAGCTCCCTCTGCGGACCCTGCTGCGAGGGTGAGTCCCTTTGCCGTAGCAGCATATGCAAGCCTTCCTGCCCCAGCTATAAGCGTTGCGACGGTAGTCGTAACGTTAGCAACGCGGTAAGCTGTCGAGCACTGGTTGACTGCGCTACTCCCATTCCAACCAAAGGTTCGGTCTGTCCAGCTACGCAGTTCATCACCGAATCCAAAAAGGAGAGCGTCGCCGATACCGGCCGAAATATTCGCAGTCGTGTCCAGCCAATCAGTTCCACTGAGATCGACAAGATTAACCGGGTCATCTTGTATGTAGCTAAACAGGTTTGCGCTGCCACCATGGAAGCCGATTGGGTCTTTGGCAGTCCACCGCCCCACCTGCGCGTCATAGTCGCGCGCCCCGAAGCGCACTAGCTTTGTGTGCAGATCGTAGATTCCACCGGCAAAGCCGAATGGCTGGAATCCGGGGTTGCTGTCGGCCAGTACGCGGCCGAACTCGTCATAATCGATGCTCTGCACGACCTGTCCGGTAGACGAATTCACAACCAGGCGCGGGCTGCCCAGGTGGTCGGCGATGATGCGGTAGGTTGCTCCACCGCGGATCATGTAGCTTGGAACATTGCTGCCGCCGGCGTAGACGAACCTGCTGACTATATTGCCGCTTCCGTCGAGCTCGGCTATCGGCTGCAGATTGCGACGGTAGAGGAATGCCTGCACCAGAGCCCCATTGACCTTCTTACCTATGCGCCGGCCTGTACCATCGACCATGTATTGAATCAGCGTGCCGTCGGGCAGCACTACGGCAGTCAAGCTGCCCTGTGTGTCGTAGGTGTAAGTGGTGCTGCTATGATTCGCCTGGTCGGTCTTCGTGCGCAGCTCGCCATTCGCCGTGTAGGTGTAGCTATTGCTGCCGAAGGTAAGCAGGCGATCCTGATTGTCGTATGCACCGCTGAACGTGCTACCGGCACCGCTGTAGCTCAAGCGGTTACCATTGCTATCGTAGGCGTACTGTGAGACAAGTGTGCCGTCTTTGCGCACCTCAGTCAGCCTGCCCGTAGTATCATAGCTGTAGGCGTAGGTGTGGGTGGTACCACCCACGGTCTCGGTCTTTTCGCTGATCCGGCCAAGAGGGTCGCGTGTGTACTGGCTTGAGTAGAGGCTGGTTGCGTAGGATCGGGCGCTGTAGGTTGACAACTCGCCAAAGCTATCATAGCTCAAAGCGCTGTCTACGCTGCCAAGCCTGGTGCTGATAACTAGCCCACTCTGCTGGTCGCGGGTGAGGATCAGCGCGCCTGCTTGCGTGAGCAGTCCATCGCCATCATATGCATAGCTCACCGTGTTGCCGCCGTTCACACTTTCGGCGCTAACACGGAGATCGTCGTCATAACTGAACTGCACGTTGCCGGATGTGGCACCTGCCCAGCTGACTCTCAGCGGCAGGCTGGCATCGTAGCTATAGCTCAAGGAACTATCGGGAGCCGAAATGGATGTGATGTTACCATTGGTGGGATCACGAGTTATAGTGGTTGTGCCGCCGGGCTGGACTACGCTGTTCAACCGGCCAGCAGCATCGTAAGCGAAGCTTGACGTAGCGCCGTCTGGACGGACAATCCCGGTGATCTGCTGATCCAGGTTGAAGCTGTACTGTGTGGAGTTGCTGCCTGCACCTACGTCCGGAGGAGTGTATTGCCGCAGGAGGTCGGCGGCGGTGTAGGCGAAAGAGTGATTGGGCCGCCCCGGCGGCGTCGTGGACAGGATGTTACTGTTCGCGTCGTAGGTGTACCTGATCTGGCGCCCGTCCGCAAGAGTTTGCGCCAGGACCCGGCCTGCCCCATCATAGTTGAAGGTTACAGTCCGCGACAGGGGATCGGTTATGCTTGCCAGGTTTCCACGGGCATCGTAGGTGAATGTGAACACCCGCTCAAGTTGAGTGATCTTCTGAAGACGCCCCTTGGAGTCGTAGCTATACAGCACCGGTGCCAAGCCGTCTACCCAAACACTGTCTATCCGTCCATGTGCGTCGAGGAAGGTCGAAGTTTGCCGGGCTGCGGCGCTGGTGGATACGATGGCGCGGGTAGCCGCGTCGTAGGTAGTCGAGTAGTATAGACCGTTAATGGTAGTCGTCTCGGTCAGCGCCTGTAAGCTGAACAGGTCGCCAGGGCTACCCAGGCGGACGGTGCGATGCTGGCCCACTGTCGTAGTCAGGCCGCTGGGCAGGCGCTGGGCAATGGAAGTAAGCACCGGAGACATCATGCCCCAGCGAGGGTCCGGGCCGATAGTCTGTGTAACCACGCTACCATTCGGGTAGGTGGTACGGATTGTGCCGTTCGTATACTCGATCGTTTCGGTGTGTGTGCCGTCTGGCCCGGTAACAACCCGTCGCAGGTCGCCCGTAGGCAACTGCTCAACGCGATATACCCTGGCGTAACTTGCCGTCGAAGATGTGGCGGTGGTCAGTGTGACGGTGTAAACATCGCCACTCTCAACGCGGGAGAGAGTTTTCACCCCTCCGCCGGAGTTCTGGTCGCGGATCAGCCGGCCATCGTTGTCGTACTGGAAGGTGTGAACGCCGCCGCGAGGATCGGTCAGGCTGGTCAGCAGGCCAGCCGCCTCGGGATCGGAGCTGTAGCCGAGTTGTGTGGTTTCGTTGGCCGGGTTAGTGACGCTGCCCAGATAATCCCTGGCATTTATGCGCATAGTGGTGCGCTGACCCCAAGGCGCTACGATCGCCGTAGGATTACCATTCGAATCCCGCTCGATTGTGGTAACGTTGCCGTCGCGGTCGGTGATAGAGGCGAGGTACCCGTGACTATCATAAGCAAACTGGTAGAGCAGGGCACGGGTGAGTGCGTCCGCCGTGCTCTGGTGTCTGCCGCTTTGGTCGAAGATGTATAACTCGCTCCCATCCTCAGAAGGAACCACCGAGCCGGTAAGTAGCAGACCCGGCAGCAGTTGGTCGACTAGGCGGATCCGGCTACGCCAATCCCAAGTTCTGTCAGCGATGTATAAATCGCCGTCCGCATTTAGGGCTAAACCGTAGCTTGCTAGGTTCGCCTGAGTAGGTGGTCCCCCGTCACCATTATCAGGGTAGGGATGGTGACCGCCACCCGCCACAGTAGTGATGATGCCATCGATCCCCACTCGCCGGATCGTGCCGCCAGAAATGTACAACGCTCCGTCCGCACCTACTGCTAGGTACCCAGCGAAAACCTGTGCCTGCGTGGCAGGTCCACCGTCGCCGCAGCTGTAGGTGGTTGGGCAGTCGGGGCCGCCGCCGGCCACCGTGGTGATGATACCGTCCGTGCCTACTCGGCGGATGCGACCATAGTAAGTGTCGGCGATGTACAATGCACCGTCCGCACCTAAAGCTACATCGGAGGGTTGACGTAGGCTCGCCTGCGTGGCGGGTCCCCCGTCACCAGCATAGGCTTCGTCACCGGTGCCCGCTACAGTAGTGATGATGCCGTCGGTTCCCACCCGCCGGATCCGCTCGTTCTCGGTGTCGGCGATGTACAAGGTGCCATCTGTATCTACTGCGACACCCCGTGGATACCCCAGGTTTGCGTCTGTAGCAGGTCCACCGTCCTGTGGCGGGAGG
>JADMIO011827098.1_pt1 | contig 28361 bp, 26 predicted proteins | sample 8958161 | NCBI WGS metagenome assembly JADMIO01 (sample SAMN16585339, study PRJNA669376) | soil metagenome | isolation source: Crop rotation soil | place: USA: Cullars Rotation, Alabama | collected 2011 | reverse complement strand
CTTTCCCAGATTGGATGTCCTGTTCGAGCTGCGCCAGCGCCCGCTTAGACTGGTCCAACGCGAGTTCGTTCTTCTTCGCATCAATGGCGCTCACGAGTTCGTTTTTGTCGACCTCCAGTTCCGCCCCTCGGACGTCAAATCTGGCTTTCAGGAGAGCCACTTTATCCTGCGCGGCACGCACTGCAGCATCCGCCTTGGCCTTAGTGATTTCCTGCTCGGCTTGAAGCAATTCCGATCTGCTTTGCTCCAGCTTGTACTGCTGCTCGGCGGGATCAAACTCAATGACAACATCGTCCTTCTTAACCGGTGTTCCGGTGCGCAGCAGGTGAGTAATCTGAAGGACGCCACCTCCAATAGGAGGAGCACTGAGCATGGTGGAGTGGCTCGCACGCAGCTCGCCGGTGGTGTAGATTTTAGTATCAAGATCGCCCCGTTTGACTGGGGCTACCGGAATGTCACCGTCTTCGCTCGCCACGTGCGTACGGCGGGCGGCGCCGATCATGCCGATAGAGAACAGGACAACCAGAACAACGCCTGCCCATACGATTCTGCGTCGGCGGCTCACTGAGTTTGGTCCTTGGTCATCGGATTTTTAAGCGCCACTCGCTCGCCGGGACGTAAACCCTTGGCAACAAGAACCCGGTCTCCGCTCCGCCGGCCTGGTTCGATGACCCGCTCATCGAACTCCGTGCCGCGCAATACGTAGGCCACCGTATGTCCCGATGTTTGGAATGATGCTTGTACCGGAATTGAAATGGCATTCGGAACCTGATCGACAACAACGGTCAGTTGTGCTGTCATTCCGGGCCTTAGTCGGCTGTCTGTTTGTTCGAGTGCAACCTCAACATTGAAATTTCTGGGGAATGGCCAGCCGCCCGAGAAATCGGCGGTGGCGATGGTACTGATCTGCTTGATGTGGCCGGTGAATTGACGATCGGGAATCGCGTCCAGTTGGATGGTGGCGGACTGACCGATTTGAAGCCGTCCCCGCTCGGTTTCATCCACGCGACTAATCACTCGAAGTGTGGACATATCGGGCAACTCCGCCATCGGAGCTCCGGGCCATGCTCGATCTCCAGGTTTAAAGGCGGCCTGACCATCCGGACGCCAGAGTTGTACCAGCGAAATCGTTCCAGCCGTCGGGGCACGCAGTATCATTTCCGCTAAAGCGCGTTCTGCACGCTGAACGTCATATAGGGCTTTTTGGCTGGCTTGGACTTTGCTTTCGATTGTGGCATTGGCAACCGCGTGATCGGACTTTTGCTTTTGTTCGGCCTCACGTAGTTTTTGCTCACTATCAGTTACTTTTAACTTCGCTTCCTCGCCTTCAATCTTCGACACTATCTCTTGCTTACCAGCCTCGAGCTTGGCTGTTTCCAAGTCATAACGGGCCTTCATAACCGCTGTAACATCTTCCTCTTCGGTCAAGCGTGCCTGAGCCCGGGCCTGTTCTATTTCCGCCTGTGCTGATTTCATGGAGGATTTGTGCTGCGCCAGTTCCTGCTCGGTCCGCGTCTTGTCGAACTCCACGACTGCTTCCCCCTTTTTTACCTGCGCACCATCGCCAGCAATCTTGATCACTTGAAGGTCGCCTGCTTCGGCAGGAGCGGCGATTGAGACAGACTTGAGTGCCTTTACTTCCGCCCTAAATTGGAGCGAGTCGATAAAGTCGCCGCGAATTACTTCCGCCGTAGGAATTGCAGGCAACCGGTTTCTCAATCGAACTGTACCCAGCACTCCGACCACGACCAGGAGGATAGCTCCGACTTTTACCCGAGGTTGGACCCACAACTGGCGAATTCTTGGAATCATCGGAGGTTCCTGGCACCAACAGCGCCGTGAGTGGTATCAACGTCCACCGCAGCGGAAAGGTCCGGCATCAGTTTGGGATCATTGCCTTGGATCGAAAAGACAACGGCAAACGTGCGGACCTTGGGGGAAAAATCTCCGCTCCGGCCAATTGGGGCGATCTGCTTGAGGTCGCTGGTAAAGACCATTTCGGGGTACGCATCCAGCCGCACCGTCGCCCGCAGGCCGACCTGTAAAGCGGGAAGATCCTCTTGATTCACTAGGGCGCGCACCTGCATATTCGAGGGATTCACCACCTGCATGAAAGGCACACCCGCCTGCACGTGGTCGCCCTCCTGGACTTCGCCCATTTTGCCTTCTTTCCAAATAGTGTTCAGAACCACCACTCCGTCGATCGGTGCGCGCATTTGCATCAATGCGGCATTCTCTTGGGCGTGAAGCATGGTTTGCCGTGTTCGGTCACGTTGGATCTCCACTATGCGAATGGCCGCCTGGGCTGCCCTCCGCTTGAGGTCGAATGTTTCTCGAAGTTGCTCCAGCGTGGCTTTCGTTTCCTCCAATTTCTGCTGAGCCCTTTCGGCGTCAATTCGCGAAGCAATTTCGATCTTCTGCATCTCAAGCTCGGCTTTCTTAAAATCGCTCTCAGCCTGGTGCAGCTCGGTTTCGTCTTTCGCACGGGCCGCGTTCTCTTTGGCCTCCTCTTCTTTGACCTGATCGACGATTTTGTTGTATTCAGCCTGTTTATCGAGGGAATCCTTAATCTGCGCCTGCCGATCGAATTCGACCAGGACATCCCCGCGTTTGACGCGGCTTCCTGTGGCAATCAATTTCGTGATAGTCAAGGAGCCAGTTTGCTGACCTGACAGGGCCGGAGCGAGAATTCCACGGGATTGGATGGCCTCGGTTGTGCCCTTCAGGCGCAAGCTTGGCTCCACAACTTGGCTACCGACAGGTATTCCCGAATTTTGAAGGGTTGCGCCTTTCTTTTGTAAAGCAAGAGAGAGAAAGCTACCGATTACTAATAGGATACCGACGGAGATAAGCAAATTGCGGGCTGTGTTGGACTGCAGTTGGCCAGCCTGGTCAGGAGGGCTTGGCTGCCGCTCTGATTGCGCTGGCGCTTCCGCTAGTTCGGTATTCACTCCATTACGAAACGAGGGCATACAGAAATTTCATTTACAGCTTGGGTTGGCTGCCTTCAATACCTCTTCCAAGGACACTCATTATGCCCCAAAAGTTCCCTGTCTCAGCAGAAACTCTGGACTTAAAAAATGCGTTTGTGGCTGGAACGATCCTAAGTTGAGATCTTGCAAGGAAAATACTGGTGTCGTGTTCCTCGAGGCGGTTGCGAACCGCTAAACCGTCAAATGACACTCGGAAACTATTGGGTTGCTGGCGTAACATCGCCGTTACACCAGTAGCCGAATAGTTGGTCTGCCGCCTGTTAAAAACCGCCCTAGCGTAACCACGGGTGGTTAAAAACAAAGTCGTGCCGTGTAGGGCGACTTTTATTCATTCTTGATTTCGATCTCGGTAGCGGATCACGGCGTGATTTGGAATACCAAGTTGCTCTTGAGCCTATTCCCGAGTGTCACTAAGCGGAGAGTTTAGCTTGGACATTTATCTCGTCGATGGCACATACGAGTTGTTTCGGAACTACCACCTTCCCCCGTCTGCCGCTGAGAATTACAGGACTCATTTTTGGTTACGCGACTGAAGCACCATGCCAACACGACCTAGCATAGCGGCAGCCCATTTGGCGTGAGTAATACAGCCCTCGGCTGTCCGCTGGGATTGATAGCTTGGCCGACGATAAAATGCGAGCGGTTGATTCCGAATGCCTGAGTTACTCTCCAGCGCCTATTCATCGGATCGAGGAGCTTGTTAATTTCTACAAAGGCCGGACAGCCCAGATTGGCGAGGAAAGCATGGTCGCTGTCCCCCCAATATCCTGTCCATCCCACGATCCATGCCTCTAGCCAGTTCTCATTGGAGATTGCATAGGCACGGGAAGGCGTAGCACCCAGGTTATAAGTGATTGTGTTCGCCCATAGCATGGCATGATCGCCGTCCACGGTGCAGTGTTCAAATCCAACCAGAACACCAGAATCATTCACGCCTTGGGAAGAATCGAAATCATCGCTGAATAACGGGTCCCATGGCGAGCAGACGTGTGGAAAATCTACGCATTTGCCGCTGGCCGTATCATATAGAACACAATCAAGTACTCGATATAAAGATATGTACGCACCGCCTGGCGAAGCGCCAGTTCCCGCATCCCCTCCCCAATTACTAGGATCCAAGCTAGTCCATATACCATTTAGATCCCAAACACCAGCGATAGTGTCACTTGCTCCAACGAGGTTCTTTCTGTCGTTTACGGCGAAACCGAAGGCCCCGAGACCTAGAGCCGCCCCGTAGTAATGAAACGTGCCGTTCGACTCCAGCAAGAAAGCATTCTTAGTTCCAAGATCCGTTGTACCGGCAACATCGCCCCAGATATTGATCCCGCGTGCGTCACACCATTGCGGCGTGTTAGTACTGTAGGAAAAAGAAACCGCTCCCCGACCTGGCGTATACAAGAAACAGAGCTGATCCTTGCCGTCAAGATAGGTCCCCACTACTTGGCTGTTTTCATTGATCCCATAGGCAACGCTCGAGCTAATAGATGAGCCTTTGAGGAAGCTGCCCAGGTCCGTCACGCTGTACTGCAGTCCGCCCGTTTGAGCTGCTGAGATTGAGGAGCACAGGAGAACTAATCCTCCCCATAAGCCAAACAACTGGATGCGATTCATAACTTTCCTCCAACTCAAGTGAAATACAGCACAGAACCTAGGCCCCTGATGCCAGAGTCCGCCGCATCTCACAATAGGAATGCTTCTACATTGATATAGGCGGAATTCGCATGCGCTTTTGTGTCACCGCATGGAAAAAATTATCTTTGCAAGGTCGAATGTCGTGCGAATCTATGATGGCGTGGAAAAGTCAAGATATCGTCCCTGGACGCGCTAAGCAGGCTTGTGATGATGGTTTGGCTGGCTCTTTGGGAAGGATGATCCCGCATTCGGTAACCTTCCCACCGATCCGCGCTTTCGGACAGTGATGCGTCGTATTGGCTTGGCAGCCTAAACCCCAAGATGGACCTGGGAATATGATTAGCGACCGCATGCAGCCACGCGCCGAGAGATCTCGCCTGGAAGCGTTACCTCTAAGGTGCTGGTGCTGTACCGGGAGGGATTCGGAACTTTACTCCAGACGTTCAGACTGTTCTGAAACCATTTACCTGCGGCATTGCAGGTTTCTACTTTATCGATCCGAGGGCGTTCTTCTGCAACTTTCATTAATACACTGCCCTCGCCCGTGTAGGTTTCGGCAAGCGCATAAAGCACCTCCGGGTTGTCGGGATTGGCATGGCTCAAGGGTTCTAACAATGTTAGACATTCGTCGTATTCATTCTTTGCTTCCTTTAAACGATGGAGTTGCAGTAAAGCGGCGCCATAACGTTCGGTGGCTGAACAGTAATAGACCTGTGTACGTAGATCATTTGTGCCGCCGACACGCACGGTCCTGAGCAGATCTTTGCTTTTCACGTAATCCTGTGCTGCCATAACGACTTGGCCCTTCCGTTCGTTAACCTCTCCGATCCAAATGCGCAAGAGGGACTGAAAAATACGGATAAGTGGAGTTTGTGAGGGTCGTCGTTGCGCTCTGGCAAAGGCTTCACGGATGTAGTCGAGTCCCTTTCTGGTCTGCCCACCCTCGACCAGAGCGTGACCCAGTTGACCGGAGCTGGTTATGGCAATCGATTGCACAGCTTCGTTGTTCGGATCGGTGGCTAACAACTGTTCAGCGCCTTTGCGAGTTCTGGAGTACCACCGAATCGCGGCTTGAATGTTGCCGTCAATCAAGTAGGCATCGGCGATCTTTCCGGTTATGACAACCGCGTTAATTGAAGTTATGATATTTCGGGTCTGGGTATTGATCGAAGTCAGCGCATCCAGGGCACGTTCGTAATGATTGAGAGCTCGCGTACGATTGCCGAGTTTCAATAATGCGTCGCCAAGGGCGGCATTAATGATAGGGCCGTGTCCTCGAACGCCAATATCTGAAGATTCCAACCTAGTTGCCTGTTGATAGAGCTCGAGCGCGTTCTCGAGGGCCGCGATTCCTCCCGAAATCGAACCTGCACTTCCATTTGCGCCATTGCCGATTTGGAGAAATCCAAGCGTGACGTGGGCGCGCATGTTCTGCTCGATAATCCTAAAATTGTTAGGCTGGGCCATCGCTTCGCGGTCCAAGATCGCAACCGCCTTGCGACAGTATTCCAGACCGGCCTCTATGTTACCGAGTGCCTCGGCCTGAAAATCGGAAAATTGAGCGTAAGCAATCGCCAGCTCTACCTGGTCACTGCTGTTGCTCGGATTCAATCGCGCCAGTGACTCGCGCAACTTCAATGCCTTTTGATAGCTCACCAGAGCCGCTTTTGCGTCACCTATGTTGGCGGACAGAGGGTTTCCCTGCAGGTCACCGATCTTTTCGTACCCAGCTGCGAGCTCACGCTGGAGATCGGCTTCGTGTTGCGACTCCGTTGCCAGACTGTCCAGGTACTCCAAGGCTTTCTGCAACACTACTTGCCGCGAGTGTAGCGCGCCAGGAAGATCCTTCATCGAGTCATGTACCTCGAAAATTAATGAGTTGGCCAGCTTGCGTACGTCGTTGAACCGAGCTTCGGCGCGGCGCTCATTTCTTGCCGCAATCCGCGCCTCTCGCCAGGTCGCGACGAAGCCTACTGCGATAGCAATCACAATCATCGCGGCCGCTAGCATAGTCTTGCGGTGCCGCCGCACGAATTTTTGAATCCGGTAAGATCGGGAATCTGGAGTCGCGGTCACCGGCAAGTGCTGCAGGTGACGGCGGATATCTTCCGCAAACTGTTCAACCGAAACATACCGCCGTTCAGGTTCTTTTCGCAGGCTCTTGAGAACAATATGATCAATGTCGCCCTTAAACTGACGACTTAATCGAATAAGGTCGCTGCCAGAGAGTTTCACTGTATTGTTTGATGGGGAGGCTCCCTCATTAGCAGAATCTTCTCGCTTTATCGCGGAGCTTGGCCGCTCCGCTTCCACTTCACTAACTATTCGCGCCAGTTCAGCTGGATTCCTGGTTGTAGCGCGATAAGGTGAGCGTCCGGTGAGTAATCGATACAGCACTACGCCGAGGGCGTAAACGTCGGTTGCGGTCGTGATCATTTCTCCCCGTATCTGCTCCGGACTCGCATATTCGGGGGTGAGCGCCGCAACCAGGGTCGTTTCGGGACTGGACGAGGTATCGAGGAGTTTGGCAATGCCGAAATCCAACAACTTCGGCGCCCCTTCTTTTGTCACCAGAATGTTTCCGGGCTTGAGGTCACGATGAATCACCAGACGCTGGTGGGCGTATTGCACAGCTGAGCACACCTGGAGAAACAGTTGAAGCCGTTCATCCACCGAGAGCTCATGATGATCGCAATATTGGTCAATGGGAATACCGTAAATCAGTTCCATCACCAAATACGGCAGCCCATCCTCGGTAGTGCCGCCGTCAAGCAGTCGGGCGATGTTTGGATGATCAAGAGAGGCAAGAATCTGCCGCTCCTGGCGAAAGCGCCGGAGAATGGAATCCGAGTCATATCCGCCACGCACCAGCTTGACCGCCACCTCTTTTTCATACTGACCATCGACGCGGCGGGCTCGGTATACTTCACCCATTCCTCCATGACCGATCTGTTCCAGGATCTGGTAAACCCCCAGCCGGGTAGCCATTCGATTTTTGATAATGGCGGGAAGTGGTTCTAGCAGATCAACAGCAGGTTGCTTCAGAAAATGGCTGTCGGCAGAGCGTTGATACCCGAGCAGAGATTCCACTTCCTGCCGGAGATCCGCATCCGCCGCGCAAGCCCGATCCAGATAGCTTGACCGTCCCGCTGTTGCGATTTCGATTGCCCGCTCATATACGTCGCGGACTTGGCGCCAACGCTCGGGATTCATGTCCGCATTCTCCGATTGAGTTCCCGGTACAGCCATACTCGAGCGGTATTCCAATCCCGGTTCACAGTGGATGAGGAAATACCCAGCACTTCTGAGGTCTCCTCGATGGACAGGCCGCCGAAAAAACGGAGCTCCACAACCCGAGTCTGTTGCGGATCAATCTTGGCCAGACTCTTGAGTGCATCGTCCAGCGCAACCACGTCCGCATCCAGCTGTGGGGACTGAGTGAAAGCATCTTGAAGCGTCACCCGGCAGATGTCCGCGCCTCTTTTAGAGGCATGATGGCTGCGAGCGTAATCCACCAATACTTGACGCATTAAGTGTGCAGCGACACCGAAAAAATGTGCGCGACTTTGCCATTCCGGCAGCTGTTGACCCAGCATGCGGGTATAGGCTTCGTGAACCAGCGCTGTGCTTTGTAGCGTGTGATCGGATCGCTCGCGCTGCAGGTAATGGCGAGCCAAGCGACGTAGTTCTTCATACACGAGGGGAATGAGGGCATCGAGCGCCGCCTGATCGCCACTCCGCCAGCGAACCAACAGGTCCGTAACCTGATTGGAAGACCCGCGTTGCACGTGTCTCCGCTCAAAACAGCGCTCCAGCCAATGCGCCGGGTGCGAAGCATAGCGTTTCCCGTAAACCTTGTCAATTGCACGAATTACAAAATTTTGCCAATGGTCTGACACAAATTCCCAGCGGATTCCGCCTGATTAGATAACAGAACGTTTAAGGAGGGACACAACTCGGGTGGACGTGAAGTGTCGCGAAACTTCCGCACCTGTAGGAGGCAAAATTAACATCATGCAAAAACACATCAGTTTTCTTGGTGCTTTACTCTTGATTGCATCCGCTACGCTTTTTGCCCAGGCGCCTCCCAGTGCTGACACCTTTGTCAGCAGCACCACGCCCAAGACCAATTACGGACCGAGCATCACCCTGGTAGTTGGGTCGGGCACGACATCCTATCTTCAATTCAACCTTTCCACTCTTCCGCTGGGCGCGACTATCAGCAAAGCCAGCCTGCGCCTCTACGTGGACGCGGTCGTAAAGTCCGGCAGTTTCGATGTCTACCAGCTCAACAACAGTTGGGTGGAAAACACGCTGACTTACAACACCCCGCCGCCTGCGCTCGGCTCGTCGGCCACCGGAGACCATCCGATTTCGGTTTCGGCCTCGAGCTTGAACCAGTTTCTGTTGATCGATATCACGTCGCTGGTGCAGGGGTGGGCCAACGGATCGATCCCCAACAACGGCGTGGCGTTGTCCTTGATCGGCACCAACGGAAGCTTCTCGTTCGATTCCAAAGAAAGCCTGCTGACGGGAAATGGTCCGGAGCTGGAAATCGCACTGAACAACACAGGACCGCAGGGACCTCCTGGACCTCAAGGTCCGGCAGGACCACAAGGAAATCAGGGCGCAACTGGTCCGCAGGGACCTCAAGGCGCTACGGGAGCCGATGGCCCACAAGGTCCAGCCGGTCCACAGGGTCCAGCAGGACCGATCGGACCGCAAGGATCTCAGGGCCTGCAAGGCCCCCCAGGAATCGACGGGGCACCGGGACCGCAAGGGCCAAAGGGTGATCCAGGACCCGCAGGCGGAGTCTCTCTCATTCAACAGAAGGCCGCCCTGCTGCAGTGGTATCGCCAAGACTTCCCCACGGGCAGCAGTCCCCAGGGTGTCGCCTTTGACGGTGCCAACATCTGGGTGACGAACACGGGCAGCGACAGCGTCACCAAGCTGCAGGCCAGCGACGGCGTCACCTTGGGCACTTTCTCTGTGGGCAGCAATCCCTATGGTGTGGCCTTTGACGGTGCCAACATCTGGGTGGCGAACGCGAGCAGCAACAACGTCACTAAGCTGCGCGCCAGCGACGGCGTCACCTTGGGCACTTTCTCTGTGGGCAGCAATCCCTACAGTGTGGCCTTTGACGGCGCCAACATCTGGGTAACGAACAACGGCAGCGACAACGTCACCAAGCTACGGGCCAGCGACGGCGTCACTTTGGGCACTTTCTCTGTGGGCAGCAGTCCCTATGGTGTGGCCTTTGACGGCGCCAACATCTGGGTGACGAACATGCTTAGCGCCACTGTCACCAAGCTGCGGGCCAGCGACGGCGTCAACTTGGGTACGTTCTCTACAGGCCCTACAGGCACCGTACCCGGTGCTGTGGCCTTTGACGGCAGCAACATCTGGGTGGCGAATAATGTCAGCTACACTGTCACCAAGCTGCGAGCCCGCGACGGCGTCACTTTGGGCACTTTCCCGCTCTCTATAGGCAGCTATCCCTATGGTGTGGCCTTTGACGGCGCCAACATCTGGGTGGCGAACTCGGGCACCAACAGCGTCACCAAGCTGCGGGCCAGCGACGGCGTCAACTTGGGTACGTTCTCTGCAGGCACCACACCCGGTGGTGTGGCCTTTGACGGCAGCAACATCTGGGTGGCGAATGGTGGCAGCGACACTGTCAGCAAGTTCTAGTGGCGCATGGATACACATCAGTAAGGGAAACCGGGGGCGGGGCGGGTGGCCCACATCTGACAAATAGTGCGCAACGCATTGATGAGGGTGCCCACTTCTCACGCTTTTCGAGAGGTGGGCTCTGTTCGCTGCCAATGCTGTTCGTAGTATTAGCCGCTCCCCCGGGTGATTACAAATGCAGGCCTTTTCAGTAAGGGCATAACAGGGGCAGTCGCGATTTCACTTGATTGCAGCTAAGAACAATGCATTACTCTTTGCGCCGGGCAACGTTTTTAGATTCTATTGATGGTCACACTCATAACCCAAAGGTCGGTGGTTCAAATCCACCCCCCGCAACCAACTGCATCATAGAGTTAACGTTTTTTCAAAAAGGGCACTGTGCCCCCTGAGAGAGAATCATTCCAGGGCTGCTTCGGCAGCCATTTCATCTTTTGCTTCCCCAACGTTATCCCTTAGTAGTCTACTCTAGACATTTATCACCTTCTGAAGATTCCCGATAATTAAGCTGGCCGAAACATTAATCCCGCGATTGCCGCGCATGCAATCAGGAGTGGTTCAGGAACTTTCCAACGAAAAAGTACAGCCAAAGTAACAATCGCAATCACGATTGTGGGCACATCATGAACTGAACGCCGGGCCAGCACAACTACTGCTCCGGCGATAGCTCCTGTCGCGGCAGCGGTTACGCCTCGGACAAAAGCATTCAATTGCCGGTTCCGGGCCCAGCGTTGGTATGAGGGTGCCAGCACCACGACGATCAGATAGGCAGGCAGGAATATTCCAAGCGCCGCCGCCGTCGCCCCCGCCAGTCCAGCCACAAGGTACCCAATAAATGCTACGGTAATCACGACAGGTCCCGGTGTGATCATTGCTACCGCGACCGCATCGACGAACTGTCGGTCGGTGAGCCAGTGATGCCCTTTTACTACTCCACCGTACAGAAATGGCACCACGGCAAGGCCACTTCCGAACACGAACATTCCCGCTTTCGCAAAGTATAAAAAAAGTTCCGCCAGACTGCCACCGACTCCGACCGCCCCCACCGCGAACAATAGCGGAACCGAACTCCTTCCCGGTACGCCCATTGGAAAAGACTTGACCAGCAAGGCGACTACTCCCGCAAGCAGAAACAGCCAAATGATCTCCTGCGAAGTCCATGCTGTAGAAATGGCTAGAACGGCAAAAATTCCCCATAGCAATTTGTCTTTCCCGAGTGTGAGCTTTGTGAGTTTGAAAGCAGAGCGAGTGATGATCCCGATCACGGCGGCGCCAATTCCGTAGAACATGCCCTGCATCCACGCCAAGCCACCAAAGCGGACGTAAGCTGCTGAGAGGGCGAGCACCATGAGGAATGAAGGCAGGACGAACGCTACTCCCACAGTTGTAGCGCCTAAGACACCCGCTCGGACATAGCCCAGGTAAATCGCCAGTTGAGCTGCCAGAGGACCGGGCGCTAATTGTGCAAGAGCCAGGCCCTCAAGGTAGTCTTCTTTGCTGACCCAGCCACGTTCGTCCACTAGGTCTTGCTGCATGTGTCCGGCGAGCGCGATAGGGCCTCCGAATCCAACGGTTCCGAGCCATAAGAAGTAGCCCACGAATCGGGCAAGGGAGACCTCCCTCAGCTCATGTGTTCTCAGATCATTTTTCACTTTCATTTTGCTGAGTTGGTTTTATCGAAGGCCGATCGCAGTCCTTCGCGAGTTTCAGCGCATCGTCATTGGCCCAGAAACAGAAAAGCCAAGGCAATGAATAATGTAAATTATTCCGAGCACAATTAAGCGCTCGCAGGGGGTCGCGCTGCCATCCGCCAATCGGCTGTATGGCAAGGCACCATTCCATGGAGGGCTCGGTCCAGAACTTAATCTGGCAAGGCTCACTCTCTTCCACCGCAGTGAATGAGTTTGTGGGCACGGGATTGATGCTAGCGAAAGATGGCCCGCTGTTGCTTCTGTTTCCTGTTCTGCCATTGCTGTTCGTCTTCTACAACTTGCGGAATATGTGGCGAGCTTACTCGAAGGCTAAGAAGAAATATTCGGTAACTTGTGCTCGCCGGCGAGCACGACACGCCGAACAGGACGGCTGCACTGCCGAGAAGCCAAGCACGAAATGACTGCAACCAGGGGCTCGCTCCTGGCAGCAACTCATCGAGCCATTCATCAAAGCCAAGAAAACCATCGCCTGACCTGCAAGTTTATTTAGGCCTATCGTTCTCAAGACGTTTCATCTCGGCTTCCAGTGCCTGCGTAATTCTCTCTGAGTGAACGCTCGCCTTTCGCAACTCGACACACTTTCGCAAGGGCGGTATTGTAGCGGGAGGACTTTCTTCCTATTCTTCATGCCTGTAAAAGTCAATCTTCGTTCAATTTTGCAATTCTTTGGCTAAACGAAGCTGAGGGTTAGCTTGAAAAGGAAAAAACGATACAGCCAGACAATATGAAAAAAGGACCAGGCAATCGCCATAGCTGTCGCGGCACAATACCACTTGCTGGCGGCATAGGCCCGGCGCAGCATTAGGAAAAGATAGCCTGCAAAACAAAGTTGAAAGGACGGTAGAGGCGACAACGTCATGGGTTACATACGCAGAAGAAGTGTTCAGCCCTTTGGACAACCGAATGAGGAGTATCGAGAAAAAAGGAAGGATCACGCCAAGTAATATCAGGCTGAAAGACCAGAAATGCGTGGCAACTACGGCGTGCTCCACCGCGTATCTCCTTTTCCTGAAGAACAGCGCATAGAACAGCAATGCGTAGATCGGAATGAGAACAAAGATAAGGGTTTTGGAAAGGACACTGGTCTTTTCATTGTACTTTCTCTCAAGAGTTTCGTAGCTGATGTGCTCCTTTTGCAGTTTCTGGTTTACTTGCAGACTGGCGTAAGTGGGATAGTAGTTATTCATGTGAAGCTGCGTGGCCAGTGGAGTGGTAAACGTGGTGGCGCTGAACAGAGTAAGGGAGAAGTAATAGACCACGTTCAGGAATATGAACAGCTGAAGAGGCTTCATGTACCGAACTCTGCGTCCCTGGAGATATTCACTGCTTAAATAGCCTGGCTTGCTCACGACCAGCCATACGCTGCGCAAAACCTTTGACTCCAGGAGAGTGATCGCAGAGCCGATTTCTGCGAGGTACCTGCGCACGGAATAATCTTGATCGCTTACTTCTTTCTCGCCACAGTGGCTACAAAACTGTCCGACGGTCCTCGTGCTGCAGGAAGGACAGGCAAACCCAGAATGCACGGAAAGTCGATCGTTCTTCATCGGATGAAGTCGCAGTTGCGAACCGTTTTGAGCGTCACGTCGGATTCTAGCATCGCAATTCAGTGATCGTAGGGCTGCATGCGGCAACCCAGAGGTCCAGCAAAAAAGGCAGCAGTAGGCCGGAGTGTAATCGCCGTTCCCGCCAACAACCGCATGGCCTATTGCCCCGTGCGCTTTACGACCAATATCGTGATGTCATCCTGCTTGCATCTCGGATCTATTAGCAATTTCAGATTAGAGATCGTCTTTGCGGGATTATCAGATATGGCGCCGCGCAAACGGCTATCGGGATCCTTCCGGGAAATCGAATCGGTCAATCCATCGGTAAAAAGGAGAAGGGTACCACCGAAGGGAACGATCGCTGCGCCAGCTTCGTACTCCGCGCCGCTTAGCAATCCCATCGGCATGCCAGTTGCTTCCAGCGATGTCACTGATCCGTTACAGAACACAATCGGGGAGTTGTGCCCTGCATTCACATAGGTCAATTCACCAGAATCCCGGCTAAGCACGACAAATACCGCGGTCGCGAACCGATCACTCGGCGTGTAACGGCTGAGGTGCTTGTTGATCTGATTCGCCAACACAAGGGGCTGCGCATCAATATTCGAAAGGCTCCTGACCAGAGCCTGAATGTTGGCCGCCAGCAGGGCTGCCGCCATCCCCTTCCCAGACACATCCGCGACCGCGAAGAGCGTTCGGTTGCCTGGAAGATCGATCACGTCAAAATAGTCGCCGCCCACAGCACGGAAAGGTTCGTAAAACACTTCCATTTCGTAACCCACCAACTGTTCGAGTTTTTCGGGCTGGAGTGTCTTCTGAATCTGTTGTGCGGCAATCTGGTCAGCTTCTAGTTGGGTTTTGCGAACAATTTCCGACGTCACCAACCCGTGCATGACACGCTCACCAAAAAGGTAGAGCAGGAACATACCGAGGTAGAGGACGAGCTTATTCTCGCCCACCATATAAACCCACACTTGAGGGCGAGACAACACGAACCAGATCGCGTATCCCTGGACCAAAATGGCAGCCCAAGTGATGGCGCGTTTGTACTTTGGCATGCCGCGAGTCCAGTCGTAGAACCCATACTGAAACCAACGGCGAGCAGTGTCTAACCGGACTCGAAATGGCATTTGCGGAGTGTAGCAATCAGCTGATTAAACCCAAAGGCCATATCAAGCACGACGATTCGAGATAATTGCCACCGAGACGATCTTAGGGAAGGATTCTGAGGCATTCTTTATCCCTGTGACAGAACGCGTGGTCGGTGCGCTCTTGCGACATAACTGTCGAAATCACGATTAGACTCAGAACTCTGTTGTTATAAATTCGCGATGTTACGCCAACAACCGCTTATTTTCCGAGTGGGCCAGAATCACTCAGAACTGGGGACACGGAAGTCTAGTTCTTCGGCCGGGTATCCAGACCGAAGTCGCGTTCCAGGCTGCGATACCAAGTTTCGTCGTCACTTGCATTCAGGTCTATCCACTCCTCATCTGTCATTTGACGACGCCACTGTAGGAAGGGAGCGGCGTCGGGGCCCACCGGGTGTCGAAGTTGCCACGTCCCGCTCTCAACGATTTCCAGAATCTTCTGTCCGACCAGCGATGGTGGTGCCGGATTCTTCAGCGCGGCCGTGAAGAGATGAGAGAAACGTACACGCTGCCGGTACGGCGAATCTGCTCCCTGATGTTCGATGCGCCGCGCCATGGCTGTGTCAATAATGCCGGGCTCGACGATTGCCACCCGGACATTAAACGTCTTCATCTCGCCCGCCAGGGCTTCGCTCAATGCTTCCAGTGCCCACTTCGAAGCGGTGTAAGGTGCCAACGGCGCACTGGCAATACGCCCTGCCACTGAAGTCACGTTAATGATGCAGCCGCTCCGGCGTTGTCGCATGTGCGGTGCCAACACCTGAATACAACGAATTGCCCCGAAGTAGTTGGTTTCCATCACCGCCCGGAAGTCGGCCAGCGAAAGCTCCTCCACTGAGCCCGACCGTTCCACTCCGGCGTTATTGACGAGCACATCAATCGGGCCATGGTCTTTGTGTATTGCTGCGATGGCATGGCTCACCGACTGATCAGAGTCGACGTCCATGGTGGAGATCGTGATCGGCAGTTTTTCTCGTTTGGCTGCCTCCGCGAGTTCCGGCGCCTGCGATGGGTTCCGCATGGTGGCGTGGACTTTGTGGCCCGCGCGGCCGAAAGCCAGCGCCGCCTCCAACCCGATTCCTTTGCTTGTTCCAGTTATTAGTACCGATGCCATCCTTTTCTCCTTTGGCGTTTGGCCCACCCGTGGCGATGAACGATTCTCAACGCCGACATAGCTTACACAAGTGACCACAACCGTACCAGCAGACGGCCATTTGACAAGCCTGCACTTGAGACTCGATTGTCGAAGGACACGCTGGATTAAGCATGTCGTGTACTGCAACTGCAATCGAGGTCTTGCGATCGTATAACGAGGCTCGGAAGTAATTGTTGTAAGGGGCGCTTACTAACTACGGGTTACTGGTGAAATGGCGATGTTTCAACAACGATCCACGTCCAGACGGTTATGATTAAGGGCAGGAGTACAAGAAACATGCGGCTATCCATGGCTGTGAATGGCGGTAATCCCATCGTCGCTTCGCTACCGTGTCCGGGCTACCTCAGCGCTCACCTGAATATGACCGACCGCCCGAAGGACAACGAATGCAAAAAGAATGTAAGGCTCGACGGAATGGAGACAAGAGAAACTGAAACCGTTCATTTGAGATGGCCGAGCGTCGAGTTGAAAGTCGGTGATGTCGTGGAGCTGCGGGTCTTGCCTGACGGGGAAGGAAACGAGCCGAGCGAAGTCCGCAGGTCTTCTGAGTCGCCATACAATCTATTTTCCAATGCAGCATTGGCGAAAGAGCTGCTTCAGGCGGTCTCGGAGTTCGAGGAACGGCTCAGCAAACTACTTGAGAAGTCCGAGGAGACGGAACCGCCTGACGAGCACAAGAAATTCACCCGCGCGTGGGGAAGCGTAGTCTGGGAACTCGGTCAAAACCTCCTGCACCCTGTGTACCGGCGGCACAAGGAACTCATCCCCGAGGCACTGAAGAGCGGGCTTTTATAATTCCGCGCCGTGTTGTTGTTGAAATCAGGCGTTTACACCAACAACTCGGTTACTGATGTAATGGCGATGTATCAACAATTACAGTGAGGGGATTCGATGGGGTGCAGGGGTGTGGTCAGAAGGTCGATGTTCCTAAGCGGAAGATCACTTCAGCAAAGTGATGGTAACCTGACGTCCGTCGAAATATACGTTTCCGTCAATTCCGCGCTCAAACACCAACGTTGTCGGAGCATCTGTTTCTGAAAGTTCGTAAGCCTCCACCCAATATGCAAAATAGAAGTCCACCTCCGGCCCGAGTCCTTCCTCTCTATTAGAAAGTACGCGAGTTACTACCGCCTGCCGCTCTTGCGAAGGGTTGTCGGACAATATGTTGAACTTGAAACGTTGTCCTACCTTAATTTCAGATTGCATTTGAACACCATCGCCACTGCGAACCGTACCACTGGTCTCAGGTTCTGCCATGTCGAGGATCATTATGCAGCAAAACAGTCTGTTCTGGTTTCCGACCTGCGCCGAATAAATCATCAATGAACGGCTGGAGTTTCTTGCTGATTGCATGGCCAGCCGTTACATGCGACCAGATGTAGAGGCCACTCACCCCAGCAAAGAAAGCCCAAAACGCCCACTCCACGGTGGCAATCCTATCACCAGCAGTCCCGAAGGACGTATGGCTTGGCTAGATCATAGTTGACGAAAACAGGCGTTTACACCAACTATGGGGTCATGACTGTAATGGCGATATTTCAACAACGCTGACAGATTTCGACTGACCAATTACCGAGTGTACCGGACGAGAGCGCCTAGTTGTTGTAACATCGTCATTCCACCAGTATGGCGGCAAGACTCATTGCTTTTGGTTCCCTTCTTTGCGCCGCGGAAGTGGCAGCATCATGGTGGGTATGGGGCACAATTCCAACGGATACGATTAAAGACCGGTATGCAGGTTTCTGGGCTTTCGAGGCTGGCCGGCTGCATTTCTGGGTCCCTATTGCTGCATCTCTTCTGCTACCTCTCTTGATCGTCGCTTGGTATGCACGTCGTCGGCACGATCACGCGAAAGGCATTCAGCACAGGTCCTTCATCAGATGGTGGCTGTTCGTCGCAGCCTTGGGGGTTGGGTCCGAAGTGTTGACTTCGGCGTTGTATTGGAGAAGCGCCCGATCCTCCGACCTTCGGACACTTTTCCAGAGCGTCTGGTACTGGCAGCGAGTTCCGCAGGCTACGGACATGGGATGGCCTAGCTTCCGAGGCTACCTTTGGGCGCACTTGGCTCCGTGGACTGTGTTTCTGCTCCTTGGGTTAGCGGTCTGGTACTTCTGGCGCAGGTGGAGGGGTAAACAACCAGTTGTCTCCCGAATGGCTCGCGGAAGTTGACCCGCAGGTACTTCACATCGACGCACTTTCCTGTTTGACCCCCAAGTGGGCCAATTGATTCTCCTAGGAGTGCGGATAAAAAACGACGCCAGGATTGTACGTGTTCACAAAAGCCCGCCGCATCGCTGCAAATTTTAACGGCTCAGGATTCAAGCGGGGACAACTGACGTAAACAGGCGATTACACGAACTACCGGAGTTACTGGTGAAATGGCGATTTATCGCCAACGATGCCGTAACATGTCGTTTCATGAAGAACTTTGCACTTGGTGTGATTGTGGGAATAGCTCTCACGGTTTGCTGCTATAAGCCGTATCAGATCGAGTCCGAATATTGGAAAAACGTCGCTGCTGGCCTTGGAACGCCTTCACCCGCCCCACACTGCATTGTGACAATCTTTCGCCACGACCTCCAGATAGACGGAACACCCGTGGAGATGGCACCGGAGAATGGAAGACAGGCAAACTAGCCGTTGCGGTTGTTATGCCTTACTGACTTGGGGCCTACGCTCAATGAGTGATATGGCGATGTTACGCCAACTGACGTGCGGTCTCGATTTTCAGGCAGAAAAACGGGATGTTCGCCTGACAAGCCGACGTAGGTACTCGATTAGAGTGCCGCGCGTCCCCGGTTTTCTGCCTTGGGCAATCTAAGCGCATTCATGTAAAGTAGCTTTTCATGAGACAAATATTCGCGATAGCTGTCGTGGCTTTTTCGGCGGCTGCCATCGCCTCAGGGCAAGAGCAGGGCGCGATCAGGGATCCAAAAAGGATCGTTGAGCAGGTTATCAGGAAGCTGGACAACGAACGCATACAAGCACAGATCCACGCGGATCCGGCTGCACTGAAACGGATCTACGCTGATGATTTCATCGGCGTAGGGCCGAGTGGAACAGTGCGAACTAAGCCGCAGGTGATTTCAGATTTCACATCCGGTGATTTGAAATTTCAGTCCATAACCACCGATGACGTTCAAGTGCGCATTTATGGAAATGCGGCGGTAGAGACTGGCCGCTCAACAATGAATGGGCAAGATAAAGGCAAAGCAGTTCCCCACGACACTCGCTTTACCAGAGTGTGGATAAAGCAGCATGGGCGCTGGCGATTGGTCGCTAACCACTACTCGTCCAGTATGCCGCATCAATAGAGACCCATTGTCGCTAAAAGACCCTCTGAATGACTTGCGGGAATGGCGCGCCCTAAGAGATGCGAACTCCCAACTCTCTAGGCAAGGTAAGTCGATTTTGAGGAGTTTCCAACTACGTAACTTCGAAAACAGGCGATTACACTCAGAACGCAATAGTTGGTGAACTGGCGATTTTCCAAAAGTTATGGGGTTTTTATAAAGTCAAGCAATTGCTTTTGTCTGAATGGTTTTCGCGAAACGGGCCAACCTGTAATGATTCTGACGTTCTGCTTTTTGATCCTTCCTGTTAATGGTGTGCATTAGTTCTACGCCGTTCATGCCTTTGTGCTCTATGTCAGTCAGCACAAGATCAAATGGCCCTTCCTTGCAGTAGCGTCGAAACGCTCTGTTCCCGTTCGTCTCTGTCACCACCATATGCCCAGCTTTTTCCAGAATGGTTAGGACGTAACCCTGTACCGCTGGCTCGTCTTCCACCAATAATATTCGCATGGCCTATCGCCTCGCCGTATAGACAGCGGATTTCAGTCAGAACCCGGTCAATGAGTGTAATGGCAATTTTTCGCCAGTAAAGGGCTGATAGTCAGGACACAAGTCGTAATAGGCCGTTATCGAACGTTGGTCTTGCCTGACTGTTCAAGGTGAACATGGATTGCTGAGTAGCCAGACGGCGGCTTGTAGCTCGAAACGTCAGGTTCGCCGAGCCGGATGTTTTCAAGCTGATTCGTGAAGCTGCGATCGGGATATTCGTCAGTCTGCAAAACGATGGTTTTCAGCTCGGAAGAAAACCAACATTCGTGAGTGGATCTGTTGGTCAGATAGCGAATCCCCTGTACGGAGATTCCTTCGATAGTTCTAGTCCCCAGAGTCGTTCCATTCAAACGTTTCGCCGTTGCGTCAAACGAAAAAGCATCCACGTTAATGGCTGAGACAATCCCATTCGAGGATGGGAAGTGGATAATCTTTGCGACTTTACGAGTGGTGTCCCAGGTGGTTTCGGTGTTTGCGACCGGATCAAAAATGCTAACCAGCGTCTCGCTCTTTTCGACTGATTTGCCGTCAATAGTCGTCGTCCAGCGACGCTCTCCTGCTCTGTAGCTTCGCCCTTTGCTATCCCTTGCTTCTTGCTCCGTCGCTTCTGAACGACTCGTAGTACCGTCTGCCTTGCGCTCTGTTTCGCTGACGCGGCGTACTGCTGAATACGGAGCATTCGTGATCGGAACGGGAGACTGCGCTTCGCACTGGGCAACCGCACCCGACGTCATGGACGCGATCAACAGATATGCGAGAACGAATTTGTGCATAGTCTGCGCCAAATGTCACCACATCATACCTGTTGTTAACAGGGGTTTACACTCACAACCGGGTTACTGGTGAAAATCGGGCTGTTTGGCCAACTAGCTGTTCAGATATAACAGGATCAAACCTTGCGCGCGATGGACCGTAGGGCCAGTCCTCGGTCTACTTCAATCCCGCCAAGCTCGCGTGCCGGAATAGCAGGCCGGAGGCGATGAATAACGCCACGAAGACACCATGGCCGATGGCCATATTCCGCGCCAGGTAGGGCGGCGCGCCCGAAGGCAGCATCACGGCAATCAGCGCAAGCGTCGCTGCCATCGCGAACAACGTGCGAGCCAACCCTCGCGCCTCCAGCCGCGCCAGCCAGGCCCCGATGCATCCCACGGCGAGAACGCTGTAATACACCAGGTTCGCCGGATTCTCCGAGTCCGCGACATGGACCATGTTCGACCACCCCAGAGCGAACCCGGCCACCAGCGCCAGAGCAACGCCCGCCTTGTAGGACCACGCGTCCATCTTCCTCGCGATCACCGAATACAACATCCCTGTTCCGAAGAACAGGACATACACCCTCACGAAAGCTCCCACAGGCCAGTTCCAGTCCTTCACGAATTGCGATGCCACGAGTGGCACCATCAATGCAGCCAGGGCCCCCAGCGCGACACGCAGCATCGTCTTTCCCAGTTGCGGCATATGACTTGTGTTCTCCCTGATGATTCCTACCGACGTCTCGAAAAAGATCCACAGCGCGAACCCGCGCAGTCCCTGCTTGGGGTCCCCGTGCTCCCGGCACAGGTCGTGAAATGTCTGCGCCATCCCTTCGCCGAACCGTTCACGGAAAGGCCGCGGATACAACCGCAACAGCCTTGCATACCAGGTCCGGTAGCGCTGGCCCGCGATGTCAGTGGCCATGCGCCAAACGTCCTTTCGCCACCGCCACCACGCCGCGATACCGCTCCAGCTCCGCTTCCAGCGCAGCCCGCCCCGCGCGTGTGAGCTCGTAATAGATCCGCCGCTCGTCGTCCATCTCCGGATCGACTCGCTTGTCGCTTTCCCGGATCAGCCCGGCATCCATCATCCGGCCCATCGAGCCATAGAGCGTCCCTGGGCCCATCTTCGCCTTACCCTGCGAGTCCGCCTGCACCTGTTTCATGATCCCGTACCCGTGCCGCTCTCCAGTCGAAAGCGCCAGCAGGATGTGCAGCACTGCGGGAGTCAGCGGAGCTTGCGCCGCGCTTTTCTTCGCCATGCTGCGACACTATATCCGTTACGGATATATGTCAAGTCCACACTGGGAAGCCGGACGTGAGAGACAGAAAGCTGAGGTAAACTTCTGCACGGGTCAAAAGGCGTGCTGCGGAAGTTCAGCCTCGAACCTTTTTCAACAATTCATTCATACAAGAGGAGACCCAAATGTCTCTTGCCCGGGTTTGTACGGCACTGTTTGCATTCTTTATCGCTACTGTCCCAACTTTCGCCAGCCAGCCCGCAGCGATCGATATGTGGTTTGTTGACTCGCTAACCAAAGTATTCCCAAGTGACACTCCCGGGAAACTCCGTTCTGCAGCGCCTGACTTCTGGGCAGCCCGAAACCAGCATCTGAGCATCCAGTTCGCCATTCGGTCGACGAAAACACTAAAGGATGTTTCTGCTGAAATCACACCTCTAAAGGGCACGAGGGGCGAGCCCCTCGAAGGAGTGACTGTGCACTCTGTCGGCTACGTCGTGGTCGGCTCCCATAGCAACGACACACCCACCGACGAACTGATCGGCGAAGCTCCAGGGTGGTATCCCGATCCTCTTTGGAATTTTCCCATGGAGTTGGAAAGGAATCGCACGCACTCACTCTGGGTCACGGTCGCGGTGCCTGCCAATGCCGTCCCCGGTTTGTACCGAGGAATCCTTTTGGTGAGAGCTGCCAAGCGCACTCTGGCACGCGCAGATCTCCGCATTCACGTGCTCTCCGCGGCCGTACCCGATCAGCGCACGCTCAAAGTTACTAACTGGTTCAACTTGGGGGACGCAGCGTCGCGGCAGTTTTACGATGCTCCTCAATTTTCCGACGGGTGGTGGACGCTGGTCGAGAACATCGCCAGAGTGATGGCAGATCATCGCCAGAATATGGTGATTACTCCGCTCATGGAGTTGATTACGCCGCGCGTTGAGGACGGCCATCTGGCCTATGACTTCTCCAATTTCGATCGCTGGGTCGACGTTTTTCGCACGGCCGGAGTCATTGGTTATATAGAGGGCAGCCACCTTCTCGGGCGCGCAGGAAGTTACGACGCCGCTCTCACGGTCCCGATCTTCCTGCTCGAAAAAGGCAAGGTGACAAGACAGGAGGTTCCGCCGGATGATCCCCGTGTCGAGCCCTACTTTACCGGGTTCCTTTCTTCGCTCAACACCCATCTGGCTGAAAAGAACTGGAAATCAATTTACTTCCAGCACATTCTCGATGAACCCCATGGCAGCGAGCCGGCTTACTACGCTCGCATCGCCGATCTCGTGCATCGCAATCTGCCCGGGGTTCTCACCATGGACGCGGTGGATGCTTCCGACATACCGGAAGAACTGAAGAAGAACTGCGACGTGTGGGTGCCCCAGCTCGGGCGCTTTGACAATCAGATGGAACTCATCCGTGACCGCATCCAGAGCGGCCGCGACGTATGGTTCTACACTTGCCTGTTCCCCAACAAACGCTACTTGAATCGCCTGATCGATTACCCGTTGCTCAAAGTTCGCCTGCTCCATTGGCTCAATTTCCGCTACGGCTTCACCGGTTTCCTGCACTGGGGCTGGAATTACTGGACTCCCGAACCCGTGAAAGACACGCAACCTGTGATCGATGCCAATACGCAGTTGCTGCCCCCGGGCGATGCCTTCATCGTGTATCCCGACCGGGCAGGCAAGTCTGTTTACAGTTCGATTCGTCTCGAAGCCATGCGTGAAGGAATCGAAGACTACGAGTTGCTGCTCATGCTCAAGCAGAAGAATCCAGCCGCAGCTGAACAACTGTCCCAGGCTGCCATCACATCGTTCACAGAATATGTGCGCGATCCGGCGGCGTTTCGCAAGATCGAACGGAAACTACTTCAGGCCCTCTCGAACTGAGGGCTATATCGGTTCGTAGGTTTTGCAGACTACAGACAACATTCGGAAGGGCACGGGCTTCACCCTTTGTGAGGTAAATACGCCCCGATAAGAGAATCGCTTCTGTTCTACGTTGTAAAGCCGGGACACGCCCAGGTGCCGACCGGACGAGAGCGACGCCGCGATTCGAGATGACCAGGAATACTTTGGGCTAAAAGCTCAATGCAGGATGGATCGAGTTTGATGGCGCTGATACACACGCACTAAGCCGAGTAGGCATCAAAATGAGCATGGTGAAAGTATCTCGGTTGCTGGCGATACTGGTGATTGGAGGGGCTCTCGCAAACGGCGCAAGCGCAAGCGATGACCTGGCTGCGCTACCGATTGCCAGTCAAAACAAGTCAACCGGAACTCAAACAACTCAACCCCAGGCTGGAAGCGGTGATTTGGGAGTCGAACCACCGCAAATCTCAGATCGACGCGACCGTATCTTTTATCCCGGTGACACGGAGCGGCCAAAACCTCTTCTCCGAAAGTTATTCCTGAACATCGCCCTGGATCAGGAAGAGATTTTCACCAGCCCGTTTCATATAACTCGACATAATGCTTTGGAGTGGTTAGTGCCAATGGCCGTCACGGGCGGATTGATTGCCAGTGATACCCACATCGCTAATGCTTTTGAAAACAGTCGCGGACAGGTTCGATGGGGTGGTCGCATTTCGAATATCGGCGCGTCGTACACTTTGATTCCAATCGTTGCAGGGTCCTACGTGTATGGAGCCTGGAGAGACAATGCGAAAGCACGAGAGATAGGTGTTCTCGGAACGGAGTCTCTGCTGGACAGCCTGATTGTCGCTGGCATTTTAAAGGAGACGTTTCGACGTAATCGTCCTGACGAGAAAGACCCAGGCGATTTTTGGGGTGGAGGAACTTCTTTCCCGTCCGGCCATTCGATTCAGGTTTGGTCGATTGCCTCGTTGCTGGCACATGAGTACAAGCGTAAGAAAATCATTGGCGTGACTGCCTACAGCCTTGCGGGAATAGTGAGTGCATCGCGCGTGGCAGCGCAAAAACATTTCGCTTCCGACGTCTTCGTGGGTGGGACCATGGGCTGGTTCATCGGGCGATACGTTTATGACACACACATGAGCCATCTCGCTCACAAGCACTCATCACTATTCCCAATGGTGGAACCGCAAATCGAGCCGTCAGAACGGCGCTATGGGTTTACCCTGCTTTTTAACTGTAAGGTTGCAAGATGAAGAAGGTTTTCGGAATCACACCAAATGTGACACTTGACACTCTGTACGCCTCTGCCTAAGCCGATGGGCGATACCAGCCGCGTGGGAACCTCCACGCCGAGCTATAGCACCGCCTCCCAAAGCTGATGCGGTTGGGAATGTGACTGAAAACAATCCGAAGTTGGTCGTGTTTCTAGCTGAGATCTTGTGAGCGCAAGGGGGAACGAAAAGCAAGGAGCAAACGTGCTTAAGCCACGCGACGTTTTTTTAACGTACTTTTGACCCTCGTTTTGTTCTTTACAACAGCGACAGCAGGTTCCGTCAGAGCTTGGGCCAGAGTGGCTGGCTTCCTTATCTCAACTTCTGGCTCAGTAGTGATAACCTTTTTCTCGGTCACTACGTCGGTAGTTGGCCTGGGCACGTCAAGTGTTCTTACTGACTCGGTCACTATTATTTCTTTCCCGCTCCGCTTCTTAGATTTTCGTGCCATCAGTCGCCTCCTTATCATGATTGCTCACTAATTCTTATGGGCATTAATTCGATGCTGGTTTATCCGGAGAGTTTGCCAAAGTGCGTGGCCTAACATAGTAACGCGGCGCTACGGACGCCGGGGATAGGTATAATTTTCTGAAAACGCCGATCCGCTTCGAGGGAACTGCATGACTTTTTCCTTGCTAGTAAACGGAGCCGAACATCGTATTGACGCTCCTCCTGATGAAAGTTTGCTCTCGGTTCTGCGGAACCGCCTCGATCTTACGGGCACCAAGTACGGATGTGGCGAGGGTCAATGTGGTGCTTGTACGGTCCTGGTTGAGGGTAAGCCGGTGCGCTCCTGTCAAATGAGCGCGGGTTCTGCCGCAGGCCAGAAGATCACCACCATCGAAGGACTGGAACGAGGCGACCGCCTGCATCCCTTGCAGGAAGCTTTTCTGCGCACGGAAGCATTTCAGTGCGGATATTGCACCTCGGGCATGATTATGTCGAGTCTGGCTTTACTGAAGACTAATCCTCATCCAAGCCACGCTCAGATTGTTCGTTATATGAATGGAAATATTTGTCGCTGCGGCACCTATTCGCGAATTGTTGCCGCGATTCAGGACGCCGCAGCCAAACACGGTTAACGACTATGAAGGATGAATCTCTCTCGGAAGATCAACAGCATAGTGCCATCAGCCCGTTGGGGCATCGATTCGGCCTCGATCGCCGGGCATTTTTCAAAGTGTTAGGTTCCGGTGTAGTAGTGGGGCTATCGGTAAAGTCCGGCCTCTCCCGAGAATCGGGGAAGATTTCCAATCCGCATTCTGAAGAAGAATTGCCTAACTCCATCGCTGCCTGGATTCACATTGCTGCAGATGGCAGAGTAACTGTCTATACGGGCAAGGTCGAGATGGGGCAGAACATCCGCACTTCTCTCAGTCAACAAGTCGCAGAGGAACTTCGGGTCCCGCTGTCGGCGGTTCACCTCGTGATGGGAGACACTCATCTGACGCCTTTCGATCGCGGTACTTTCGGCAGCCGCACTACCCCAATCATGGGTTCCTGGCTACGGTCGGTAGCATCCAGCGCACGTTCCCTGTTGATCGATATGGCTGCGGAGAGGTGGCATACAGATCGGACCTCACTTGTGGCCAAGGATGGTTTCATAACCGAGCCAAAAACAAATCGATCAATCTCATATGGAGAACTCACTCGGGGCCAGCAATTGGTGAAAATCGTCGGCGACCCATCGGCCAATACTCCAGCGAAGGATTGGCGTATCGCCGGCACCGCTGTTCCCAAGCTTGAGGGGCGCGCTTTCGTAACCGGCAAGCATAAGTACACTTCCGACATGAAACTCCCAGGGATGCTGCACGGCAAGGTGATGCGACCAATTGCCTTCCAGGCCACCTTAGTATCCCTCGACTCTGAGGAAGTCGATAAAATCCCGGGAGTGGAGGTAGTACGAGATTCCAATTTCGTCGGAGTAGTGTCCGCAGACGAATACGCAGCCGCGAACGCGCTCAAGAGACTGCGCGTGCAGTGGAAGACAGTAACCCAGCCCTCGGAAAATGAACTCTTCAATTATTTAAGGAGCAACCCTGAAGGTGGCGATGATCATGACCGGCACATAGTCGGTTCGGTGGATAAAGGTCGCGCATCGGCCCGGAAAAAACTGGCGCAGACCTATACGGTTGCTTACATCGCACATGTTCCATTAGAGCCGCGCGCCGCGTTGGCGGAATGGAATGGCGACCAGCTAACGGTGTGGACAGGCACTCAGCGTCCCTTTGCCGTGCGCGATGATCTGGCGCAAACATTCCGTATTCCCAAAGAAAACGTTCGGGTCGTAGTTCCGGACACTGGCTCTGCTTATGGCGGCAAGCACATTGGTGACGCGGCCATAGAAGCCGCACGGCTGGCGAAAACCGCAGCGAACCCGGTCAAACTGGTTTGGACCCGAGAAGAGGAGTTCACCTGGGCATATTTTCGTCCCGCTGGCGTTATCGAGGTGAAAAGCGGGGTCGGCGAAGACGGCACTGTGGTTGTCTGGGAATTTGACAACTACAACTCGGGACCCGCAGCTATCGGCACTCCTTACAACATTGCCAACCAGCGCATTGAATTTCACGCTGCAGATTCACCATTGCGCCAAGGCTCTTATCGGGGATTGGCAGCTACCGCCAATCATTTTGCGCGCGAAACCCATATGGATGAACTGGCTCACCTGGTGGGAATGGATTCTTTGGAGTTTCGCTTGAAAAATTTAGCTGAGCCGCGCCTGCGAGCCGTGCTACAAGCCGCCGCGAACAGAATCGGCTGGAAAGAATTCCGGAAAGAACCAAAGAGTTCGTCGACCAGAGCTCTCGGCATTGCGGGTGGCATGGAAAAAGGCGGCTACGTGGCTACATGCGCCGAGGTGGCTGTGGATCGCGCCGATGGCACAGTGAGGATCGTTCATGTCGCAGAAGCTTTTGAGTGTGGTGCGATCGTGAATCCCCAAGGGCTCAAGAATCAGATTGAGGGTGCCATCGTTCAAGCCATTGGGGGAGCATTGTTTGAGAGCATTCATTTTGAGAATGGACGCATCCTCAATCCACATCTGGCGGGATACCGCGTTCCGCGATTCAGTGATACACCAATAATTGACATCGATATGCTCGACCGAAAAGACTTGCCGCCTGCCGGCGCGGGAGAAACTCCGATTGTAGGGCTGGCGCCGGCGGTGGGAAACGCGATCTTCGCGGCCACTGGAATTCGGCTGCGTTCGCTTCCTTTAGCACCCGACGGTTCTAGGCTACGAACTGAACCCAATCACGCCGCATCTCCCACGTCCAGTGAATCGGTCTGAAACAGTCAAAACTCCGGCCAAGCTAAAGATGTTGGGTTCGTTAGCAAAAATTATAACGGCGGTATGCCGTGGTCAACTACTGCTGCCGCTTGGGTAGCTGGCCGGTGCGATTCAGAACTCACCTTGGAAATCATTTGGCTGGTGTAGAGACACAGTGGATCACTTTCCAGCGCATCGCCGGTGTGCGCGAACGCCCGTGCGCGAGATCCGCCG
>JADMIO011089361.1_pt1 | contig 28370 bp, 18 predicted proteins | sample 8958161 | NCBI WGS metagenome assembly JADMIO01 (sample SAMN16585339, study PRJNA669376) | soil metagenome | isolation source: Crop rotation soil | place: USA: Cullars Rotation, Alabama | collected 2011 | reverse complement strand
GGGGGCAAATTCAATCAGTTCAATGCTCAAATAGAGCGAAACGCAAACAGGCAAAGGAGAAAGGCTGGCAAGAAAGCAAGCCCGGCGAAAAGCGGCGGCAGCTTGAGCGCGCCGAAGCCATCCGTCCGGCCTGCGGCTCTTGCCGAAGAGTTGATTTTGGTTGGTTGGTTACTTGTTAGCTCCGCAATTTTCCTGCGAAGTCGCGCGTGAGGATGGGTTTATTTCGGCTTCTGCCCCGCCTGCTCTATTTGCTTTTCAATCTCGACCACGCTTTCATCGCGCCCGTGGTAGCCCGTGCGCTCGATCAGTTTCTTCGCGAGAATGATGCTGTTTTCGGCCCTCTCAGGTTGACCCTTTGCCAGATAGACCCGAGCGTATGCCAGATGACAATCAACGAGGTGCAGCCCCATATCGCCGCGAGTCGCAATTGATAATGCCTCATCTATATCGGACAGAGCCTGCTCAAGCGAGCCAATCATGGTGTAGAGGTCGGCTCGGATTAATAATGCTACGGGGAGGTGATGATGGGGGCCAGCCTTTTGCAAAGAGCTAATGGCTTGATTGAGGTGAGCTTCGGCATGCGCAAAGTTGCCCTTGCCTTGTTTGGCCTGAAGAAGATAGCGGTGTCCTAGCGAAAGATGTTCAATGGCCAGGTCGAGCGTCGCCTCGGACGGCTTGCGAGTCTGGGTTAACTTCGGTTGCTTTTCTTGAATTTGCTCGTCTTGTTCATTGGCCAAAAGCACGTTGAGGTTATACAGGCCCGATTCCTGCCGGGCGCTGGCCCTCGGCCTCCTGCTCGCTTTTTGTATCTGCTCAACCTCGTTGAAGACCGCCTGCGCATTCGATGCGTGTCCCGATTGCTGAAGCGTATAAGCGAGCGTCGCTCTTTTGTTCATGCGCTCCTGCGAATCGCCGCTTCGATCCGCCAGATCAACGCTGTACTGAGCGTAAGAGAGCGCCTGCACCAGATTGCCGATTGTGAGATAAATCTCACTGAGATTTCCGGCGGCAATGGCTGCTTCCTTCTGATCTTCTGATGCCACGCTTGAGATCAACCCGGATCGGACGGTCTGGGCCGCCTCGACCAACCTTCCGACCGCCTGCAAGCTGAGAGTCGTCTGATTTAAGACATAGGTTTTCGCATTCTTGCTCAACGTCGAGACGGGTTGCAGCCAGGGAGGGGAAAAGAAGTTTGAGAGTATCGCCAGATTCTCCCCGTGCGCGGTGAGTTTTTCGGTAATGAAGTCCTCGCTGCCTCTGCAAACTCGTTTCAAATATAACTCCTCCAATGCCTCGCTGTGGCGACCGGCCCGGCACCCATGCGCTATTGCCATTTTTAAGGGCTGCATCTCCCAGATGTTATCGGGGAACTCTTTGGCCGTCTTGGAGAGATAGACGAAAAGCCGGTTGTTGCCTTCTCGCCACGAATCAGGATGCGTATCAATGAGGTCCTGGCGAAAGTATTCTCGAACCAGCGGATGGGCGTCCAGATCATCGGGGTGATCAGGGTTCGGCTCATAGAGCAACCTTGCCCTGCGCAATTTCGCCACCACCCAATTCCACCCCGCGCTCGTCAGATGCTCCAATGAGTCGGTCAATCCGGGTATGGCCCGCGAAGTTCTCAGCGCATTGATGGCCTCGCTGCTGGCAGGCCGGTCAAACAAGCCAACCATGCGCAAGACGCATAGTTCAGGCCCTTCGCCGAACCATTTTCTGTAAGAGATCAAAACGCGTTTGACATGCGCTGAGAGCGTAGCGTCTTTCTCAATCGGAGGGATCTGCGAACGGGCTATGATGGAACCGCCTCGAACGTCGCTGAGGTAGCTGCCCAGCAGCGTCAAAGCGAGCGGATGGCCTCCGAATTCGATTGAGCTGCGCTCCATTTCTTCATTGTTGCCATAGACGGCCTTGGCTCGAAGCAACTGGGCTCCGAACTCGGGCGAAAGCGGGGCGAGGTCTATGTATTGGACTGCGCCGGGCGCGGCTGTCGCCAGTTCCAGCGCCGGAAGCGTCGCGCACAACACGCAAAGCCCTGTGTTAGAGGCCAACATTTTTCGCAAGAAGGCGTGAAGCGCCGGCGCCCTGAACATTCCTCTCTGCGGGCCTGTCTGGAACTGGAGCAGCTCGACGCCGACAAGTATCATCGCGCTCTTGCGCGCTCTGAAGCCTTGAGCCAGACGCTCTCCCTTATTCCAGGGAGAGCCTCGCGCAGGGTCATCATCGCCGAGCCATTTAAGAGCCGACTGTATAAACAGGTCGCTTGACGCGCCATGCTCAAAGGAGCCCTGATTATAAAACGACCAGCAGAATACTCTGTCAATTTTCGGAGATGGCCCCTTCGTCAAACTGGCCAGCCAATCATTCATCAAGGCGGTTTTGCCAACGCCGCTCGCGCCCACAACAGAGACGATTTTGACTTGAGGGTTATCCAGAGCCTGATCGAGCAACCTTAATTCCTGTTCGCGCCCGATGAGGTTGTTGCCGGTAGAAGGGAGGTGGCTGGAGTATGACTGGTCGGGCTGCAAAGAGAGGTCTTCGGCGGGGGCGGCCTCGGCGCTCGATTGCAGTTGCTTGTGAATGAGGCTTGCGATAGCGGCGAGGTTCGCCTCAATCTTATTCTTGTTTCCGCTTGACAGAGGCTTTCCGTCTTTGGGAGTCACCTGCATTTGCTGGAGCCAGCCGATTGATTGCCAGACGCAGGGCCTGACGATCACAGGAATTATTTGCATGCCTTCCTTATCGCGTCGCTGAAGCAGGCGGGGTATCTCATCATCGAGTATAAACCGCGAGGTTAGAAAATCAGCCGAGACCAGCAAGACAGCTACGCTTGCCGAGTTGATGGCCTTCTCTATTTGCGCGCGCCAATCCTCGCCCGCGCCGATTCGCCGGTCATCCCATAGATCGAGCGCCCCTTGATATTCAAGGACTCCGAGGTGAGTTACGAGCCGATTTTTCCAGTATTCATCGCTATGGCTATAGCTTATAAAGACGTTGTGCCTGGCGGATTTGCTCATGCCGCATCCTCCAACTCCGTTATTCTCCAGACCGGAGAATTCAACAAATAAATCGCTTTACTCTTCGGCGCAGCCCTCGCTATTGGCGTTTGCCGAAGAAACTAAGGCGCTTTTCGGGGCTTCTGCTCAGGACTCTTAATGCAAAAGTTCTTTAGAAAGCTTCCTATAGTTTGCTGATCTTTCTAAGGTCCGGGGTTGAAGGAGACTCCACATATTTTGTAGACACAAGACAGTTCGGTGAGGGCTTTCGATTAATGCATCGCGCCTCTTCTGGGCTTGATCTTTTCATCGGATCGCCGGCTCTTCGATCTATCTATGACCGCTGCAAGCATGGCGAGCGCAAAAAGAACCATGGCGGCGCTCGCAATGGCAAAACCCGCCATCCCCATAGCAGTAGACCATAGCTGGTCAAAAGCCGAATAGAGGTCGGGTGACATGGGACATCTTTCTGCTCAAGTAAGGCGCAGCTTGAGCGCTGCCAATCAAGCAGCCTTTCACCGGAATGCGCGCAAGGCTAAAGTAGGGCGCAATGAGAGCTTTAATTATCGAGCCAACTGCCGCATAAGATTGCGCCTACAGCCTCGGGCTGGATCTAATTTCCATCTTGTTTTTGTGTGGAAATATTGAGACCGTTGCCAACAAACCGTCCCCTCGGCTGCTTGCCTGTTTCTTGCCTGATTCAAACGATGCCACAAATGAGATAGCGTGACTTCTCTGATATTGCTCTTTTGCGCAAGGGGTAAAACCGGCTCGGTCAAGTAGGTTTCAGGCTAAAGTAAGAGCCAGGCTTTTGAAGTGTGGGCGCAGGCGCGACGGGGCTGCCGTCGGCCAGAGGGCGCGCGCCGAACTGAGCAATTTAAAAGAAGACGCGAAGTTTCTTTTCTGGTATCAATGGTCGGTATGTAGCTTACTGTTCGAGAAAGGAGTGAAAGCATGACAACCGCATTTAATGGCAGCCAATTCGCATATGGGCCGCGTGTAGACCTTCAGAACCTGCAAGACCTCTACGCGCCACAATCTGTAGAACCGTTTACCCCGCCGCCGCCAGGAATAGATAATCTGGGGATTACATCAACCGATACATTCTTTGTTCCGGGCAAAGGCGAATTCACGGTGAACTTCAAAGGATACGTCCGCGTTGCGCGATCTAAGCCGACGACCGACCAGTGGGTTGATTCGGAGGTGTACACGAACCTTATAGAGATGTGCATGCGCGGCCTGTCCTCAGAGGTTGGGCCCATCATCGTCACGCTCAACCCGGAGGTGCTCTCGACCGGCATGCTTCGCACGCCTCATAAAGACTTGCAGTGCGAGCAGCCGGATAAGGCCTGCCGCATGGCCGTGGCAGCGAAGTTCGAGATACCGAAGCTCGGGTTGACCCTCATCAATAAAGAGCCGATTGAACTGACGATTGACAATGTAAAAGCGATTCCTCCGGCGGGCGCTCCCGGCGAAGGTCGCATTTACGAAATCCTTCCGCTGTTTGATCGCGACAACATGGAAGGCCCGCCAGCGGCTTATCTGACCAGCCTGCATTTTGCTATGGGAACCTATATTACAGAAGCCCAATTGGACAACATAGCGGCTGAGTAAGAAGGCTCTGGCAATTCTCAAGGCTTCGGGAATGGCGACCGGCTGCGACAGGTTGCCGCGACAGGTTGCCGCGCGCAGGCGAGTCGGAAAAACTCGCGACTGAGGCGGCGACCTGCTCGCGAGGGCCGAACCGGTCGTTTTCAAACTCATCTGGCGGATGCAACGCGAAGGGCAGGGGCTGGGCCTTGCCAGCTTTCTCCTTTCGGCGGAAGCGGTTGATCTGCGGCGACGCCCAGTGGCCTGCCTGATCCTGAGCGCGAAAGGCAGCCCAAAGCGTTCATCTGCGGCGCGCACCGAGGCTCCAGGCAGGTGATGATCTAGAAGGTGTTGGGCTTTTGCTCTAGGCTTGAAAATGATCATCCATCGTGAATCCCGGTCGTTGCCTTACCCGGCGACCGGGATTTGCGCGGAAGAAAGAGAGGCCAGATGTCGCAGCCTATCGTTGGTTCGACCGACGCGCAGGAACAGGGTCGGGAAGAGGGTAGCAAAACAGGCAAATCCCGAACGAGCATCAAAAGACCTATAGGCGGCGGGGAATTATTTCCCCGGTCGCCAGTATTCAATTGGGGGCAACAGAATGCGCCGCCTTTGCACGTTCCGGCTGCGCAGCCTCTGGCTCGCGACCGTTGGGAACGGCTTGTCACGGCGATAGAAATCCCTGAGGACGTGGAAAAGGTCTGGGAGGCGCTAATCAACCCGGACGCGCTGAAGCTCTGGCTGGCCACCTGTCATGGCTCGCTTGAAGATTTAAGCCGCGACTGCATGTTGGATTTCGATGACGGAGAGTTTTTCCTCTGTCGCCCCGCAACTGTAACTCCCCCCAATTACCTCCATTACTTTTGGCGCTGGCTGGGAATCGGCCAGGCGACATCAGTTGAATGGGAACTCAAGCCCACAGAGACAGGCACGCGGGTGCTGGTAAAGGAAGAGGCGCAAAACCCGCCCTGGGACTGGCAGACGTGGAACGGAGGCGGGTGGCCGGGCATACTCGATCAACTGGCGGCTTATCTGAGAACAGGGACGGAGTGGCGATGGCCCTGGCGACGGATGGGGCCTTACGCGCAGGTGGAGCTGCCTCTGTCGGTTTATGAAGCATGGGATCGTCTGTTAAACCCGGCTTCGCTCAAGTACTGGCTGCTTGCGACGCAAGGCAGCATTGAAGAGGGGCAGTCGCTGCCGATCTTTATGGGCGACGCCAGCGGAGCCGTCGAGATGATCGTGCATCAGGTTACGCTGCCGGGCCAATCTCCGCCCTCATTTCTGCCTTCGGTGAATTTCTCGTTCAAGCGTCCGGTCTGGGGCTGCGAGGTCGGCGGTCGGCTCTGGATAGAGCCTGCCGGATGGGGTCGCTGCCTCTTTCAGGTCTTCCACACCAACTGGGAGAATGTTCCCGCGGCGTTGCAACTGTCGGAGCGGCGGATAGTGACAAGCTTCTGGTCTGGAGCAATGAGACGAGCTATACAGGTATGCGGCGTTTCGAGCCTGCCTACGGAATCGCACAACTGGTCTTAAATCAAAAGCGAACGGCCACCAAATAGCGCTCGCATCGCGAAGGCAGAGGAGGTAAAGAAGATGTCAACCATTGCAGACGCTTCCCTAAAAGACGAGACCAGCGCAGCAGGAACTGTAAAGGTGAAAAGAACCTTGCCCGCATCGGCGCCTGCCGTGTGGCAAGCCCTGACTGATCCTGAAGTCGTTTCCCGATGGTTTGGCAATCTGGCGGAGCCGCTTCGCCCGAACGGACGTTCTTACCTTGATTTTGATGACGGAGACTTTTTCACGCTTGAGGCGATACGACTCGACCCTCCCCATTCGCTGCAATATGCATGGCGATTTCTTGGAATAGGCCCTCTGGACACGATCACATGGGAACTGGTTCCAGAAGCCGGCAATTGTATTGTGACAGTGACAGACAGCGAGCCGGGCCGTTCTGCGGAGGCAGCGCACCAGTTGAGAAAAGGCTGGCTCGATTTCACGAACCGCCTGCGCACCCTCTTCACTCATGGCGCGCGAACGCGATACAGCCTGCGAAGCGAGTTTGAGGCGAGCATCGAGCTTCGCAGGGAGAAAGAAGCCGTCCTCGACCTGCTGTTTAAAGAAAATATGCAACCTCAGTGGCTGCCCATAGACGAGACGGGTTTAAAAAATGGCGGGCAATTCAGCGTCGCAACCGAAGATTCCGCGATGCGGCTTGAGATAACCGATGTCGAATGGAAAGACAAAGGCCGCGTCGCTTTTGAGCTGAAGCGCCCTTCATGGCTGCAACCGACCCGCTGCCTCGTAGAACTCAACGCTCGCGGCGAGGACAGCCTTTTGAGCGTGAGTCAGGGCGATTGGAAATCAATCGCAAAGGACGCCGACACCCAGAGGCTAGAGCGCAGACGCTTCAGCGCAACATGGATTAATGCCTTGCGGCGAGCCCAGGTTTTGACAGATTGGAGCAAGACATCCCACGCCTGAAGCTGCGATGGGCGCGATTGCTCTGCCGCGCGATGCGCTTAAAGTTCTTCGTATCCAATTTACTCATTCGACATGAGCTTTGGTAGGCGGGGCGCGGCCTGCGGGCTGGCCGACAGCAATGTCGCAATGTGGCGGTTGCCTGTTTGCGTTTGCAAGTTTGGCAGATTTCTCAACCTCGCAGCCTGCGCATGAAAATAAAAAAAGTCGCTTTTTCTGATAGCTTGCCGGGCCAAGACGCACCCCAAAACGAGTCTTAATTACACTTCGCAAATCCAGTCGCCGTCCCTCTTTTTTTTTGCGTCGAACAATCAATTCGCAGGCTTGCATCCTCTCCATTTTGAGATACAATGCAGCATATCAATTTTGGAGCAACGCGGTTAATAAATCACCGAGTAGACCCTAGAGCCGCTCCAGCTCTAGATAGAAACAGGGGGAGGTTTCGGGAGTTTCGTTTGCGATCAGGGCCTAAATAACTCGGGTTGGAATGGTTTGGTGGGGATTCGTCGAGCATCATTTTCGACCACAGACGTTTGCGGTGGCGACAGCCGCTTTGCAAATGGATGACCCATCAGTCGGAAGGGAACCGAAGCGACAAAACAAAGGATCGTTTTTTTGGCTCAAGTCGGCGGCCATATAGGGATGTTCATCTTCAGAGTTGCGCAAAAGGGATTATCCTCACTCCTCTAACTTGGTCGGTTGAGCTGAATACAAGAACAGGAATCAAGATGCGGTCTAATTGCTTCTCTTTGGGGCTGTAGCGATTGATAAGAAAAGAAACGAAGGCGAGGAGAAAGCTTCGCAATTGTCGGTTGACGATTGAACGGACGGAAGCCGAGTAAAAATGCAGGCGCGGTGTCCGCCGCGCCGATCAATCGCGCATTGAAGATGAGCTACTAAAAGAGAAGGGAGGCAGCGCAGGCGCAGCAACCTGCGCGCAAATGCCTTATCCTCCTCAGCTTCAACAGGCATCTCATGCAGTTCCTGCCCCGCCAGAATCCTTCCTTACAATTCAAGCAGTGTGTTGAACCGTAAGGACAAGAGCCTGAGCGTCCATCTTGCGACAGGAGTCTATTCAGGATGTGAAGTGAAAGGTTGCGTGGCCGGCCAGATATTTGTCTCTAATGGACGAACTCTGGCATAAGCGCTGGGTTTGAATGGCTGATCGGGGCAATGCAGACATGGTAGGGGTCTGATCTCGCGGCCATATAGCAGCCATCGCAGCGCAGGACAGCCGTGCTGGCGAGCGTCAATGCAAATAATGAAATAATGAATGCTCTTTTACAGAGCGTTTCTCACAGCGCGCTCCAGATCAAAAGCCGCATTCATTTTTAAACAAATTTGTCTCAATTGAGTTGTCTCGATGCATAGGGTTCCAGCCCGCCATAAATATCCTGATTTCTTTAGAACTTAAACGAGGCTGCGCTTGATCCAAGCCAGAGCGCAGGCAATGCGCCCGGCGCGCGAGGCTGGAAATGCCTGCTGTTTGAGAACCCAGTGGGGTGATTTATGAATCAGAGAATGCGTTTGATGATTGTTCACACCGACAGATTGTTTTGCGAATGCCTTGCGTCGGCTCTGGGAGAACAGGCGGAGGCCGAAATCGTTTCGACTACGGATGCGGGCAACGCTCTGACGACAGCAAAGGCAGACAAGCCGGATGTGATCTTAATAGATATGGATCTGCCAAGCGAGGGATCGCTTGAATTGATCTATCAGATAACTGAGCATCTGCCGGAAGCGAAGGTGATAATTATAAGTTTGATAGAGCAGGAGAGGATCATCCTCAATTGCATAGAGGCGGGAGCGAAGGCTTTCGTATCGAAAGGGGCGTCGTTAGAGGAACTGAAGGCGGCGATCTATTCAGTCTTTCGCGAGGAGACATTCTGCACGCCTCGGATGGCTTATATGGTTTTTTCGCGGATAGCCGAACTAGCTCCAATCAGACGAGGGAAGGCGCGAGCCAAAGCGGGGAGCCTGACAACCAGAGAGATCGAGATACTGTGCCTGATAGCCGAAGGGTTGAGCAATAAAGAGATAGCGCAAGAATTATTTCTTTCCCTGTATACAGTAAAAAACCACGTGCATAATATTTTGGAGAAGCTGCCAGTGAGCAATAGGATGCAGTTAATGAACTATGCGTTTAACAATGGGACGTGGTATCGAGACAATCCTGGAGGCAACGCCGTCTCGATATCGAGGCATCTGGCGGAAAAAAAGTACCGGTAGGGGTTTGCAGAAGCGGGAGTGGCTCAGCTAGTGAAATGATTATTACAAAAGCGAGATGCTGTCTCTGCTGCGTTGGGGGCGGCAGCTTGAAGATTTTGAAGAACAGCAGCGCAGATTATTTGCGTCTGATAATCAAGCTTATGTACTCCAACCTGCTTTGCTTCTAACCTCCAGCAAGCGCGGTGAAAAAATCCATAGGCAGATGTTTCGTATTGCGCGTAAGCTCCCAGCCGGGTTTGCTATCAACCGCCGACAGCAACACAGGCGCATCAGCCAGATGCCGAATAAAAAACCGATTGGCTACAACCTCTGCCTCAGCAGGATTCACGCATCGGCGGTCAAAGACACAGCGACGAACATCTGGCAGGGTCGCTTGCAGATCAGAGTCGGCGACATTTATACCTTCGAGCGCTGAAACAATGGATTTGCGCAGAGCATTGAACCTATCCTGTTTGGGCATGATGATCAGGGCATCACCTAGTCGCAACGCCGCCATCGGGGCTCCAGACTCAAGGTGAACATCATCTGGGCAACCTTTCGGAACAGTCAGTTGCCCTTTTTCGCCTATACGAGTCATCGTTAAATATTCGACCGCCAGCGCAGCATCAGCAGCGTCATTTGACATAGAACCCTTTTGAAATCCGACCATCAGAGTTCGATAAAAACCTAGCCGAAAAAGCGCCCTCGATGGAGGCGCTCACGATCGAGCAAAAACGGGATACGCGCAAGCGAGCTGAGGTGGTAGTCCTCCGAGAAGCAATGCTCAACTCTTCCCCTTGTTCGGCCCGGCTGGGATCTGGCATAAGCCATTTTTAACCTTCTTTCTTTCCCGATTCGTTATCAGACGCAGGGATAAATTGCATCAAGCCGCGTAGCATCAACTTCCCTCCCCGATTCAGTTCGGTTCCAAGCGCAGATGCCTGCATTTTGCCACTATTCCCTTCTCGACTCCTTGCGGATAAATGAAACCTATCCCTCTGCAATCCGGACATTTGCTAAGATCGCTGGTCTCTTTGACCTGGCGTTCCAAGTACTGCTCTATCAGCGGATCTGCTTCTCCAGTCCGGTGGATAGTTGTTGCATACCCGCCCGGATTTGTAATTCCCTCCCCCGCCATTTTGAGATGCTCTCCATACCGCCTGCACACTTCGAGAGAAAATTTTGATCCCACACCCACACGAATGCGCGAAGCGCGCCTGTTTGTGAGTGTGTGATTTTCTTCTTGTTCTTTTCTATTCCTTATATCTTTAGAGAGTCGGAGTTTCTCCGGTTCTTGAATCGGAATTTCTCCGACTCTTGAATCGGAGTTTCTCCGATTCTGGACTCCGATTCTTGAATCGGAGTTTCTCCGATTCTGGGCTTCGTCTGGATCAATTTCCTTAATAATGTATAAATTAGTTCTTCCCTGCCCCCGGCGTTTAACTTCGAGAAGCGAGGCGGCGCAAAGTTCTGCAATTGCTTTTGTTACAGGCTTATCCGACAGAGAGACATCTTTGCACAAGGTTGCGAGGCCGGGATAGCACGCCTGATTCGTCCACGCATAACTGAGCAACGCCATGTAAATCAACTTGGCATTCGAGCTTATTTGCAGCCCGAAGATATAATTTGGGACGGTCGTGAACCCATTCCTCAGGAGCGCGTTCTCTATGACTATATCTGGATCGTTTTTCACTCGATGCTTTGTCCATACTTCGCGATAATATCAGCGAGGGCTTCGTCAAACAGGTCTTGAAGTTTTCTCGCCGGCTCCAGATTGAGCGCAATGCGCTTTAAGGCTAGCACTTTGCGTCTGTCCGCCTTAAAAGTCGTTGGTTCAAGCAATTCGGCTGCCGGATGATTTGTTATATTACTATATGACTTACTGACTTTATTACTTTCTTTATTACTTTCTTTATTACTTTTCTCATCGCTTTCGTTTTGAAGATCCACTTCTAGCCCCTCAAGACGTTTAGTACCAAGCTTTGATTCGGCCTCCGCTTTTGATTTCCGCTCGCGCTTCTCTAGATCAACCTGATAAAGCGCCTCAAATCCGGCCAGCTTATTATTTTTCTCTGGCACGCTGTATAGCCTCCTTCGGAATGCTTGTTAAATTATTCAGCGAACCAATCGCCAAACTATCCATACATACCTTTACAATTTCTCTAGGCACTCCTTTTGTAAAGCTGAAAATCTCGTCAATTGCCGGCGACTCGAAGACAGGTTTCTTGCGACCGGCCACTGTGAGACGAAATTCGATCATCTCTTTTGTTTCTTCAAGAGTGAATGGATCGAGCGTCGCAATGGCAACGGCCCGCGACAGAAGCGGACGTTTCAGTTTTAACTTATTGCGTAAATTGTTTTGCCCGCTCAGAACAATCTGCACAAGTTTAGCGGAGTGAGATTCAAAATTTGTTATCTGCCTCACAAGTTCAAACATTGATCCAACCATCATCTGAGCTTCATCAATCAGGATCAAAACATTTTTCCCCTGCGCATATTGTGAGACTAGGTACGATTCAAACTCCTCCATCTGATCCAACTTAGAGCGCTTGCGATCCAGACCGAATGAATCGGTGATTCGCTTCAGCAATTGCATCTCGGAAGGCAGATCCGGATTTGTGATTAAAATTGTCTCAAATGCTTCATCAGCCTTGTAGATGTCATAGATGCGCCGCACCAATGTTGATTTCCCATGCCCGACATCGCCATAGAGGATTGCGAGCCCCTGGCGATTATCTACAACATAGCGAATCTTAGAAAGCGCCAGATGATGTTGAGGGGATAAATATAAGTAGCGTGGATCAGGCGATATGGAAAATGGAACCTCAAGCAATCCATAATTTTGCAGCATGCTTTCCAAAATTGTGCTTGCAGTCACCATTCCCTCTCCTTAATCGTGGTTTAATAGCATAAGTAGGATAAAATAGCAATAAATAATGACCTATAGCTAAGTTGCACCTCGCTTCTTGGTAACTATGTAACCTTACTTGTTATATTAATTTCTTATTTACTTTAAATATTACTTACTTTATTACTTTATTACTTTCTGAAGCGAGGATGTCTCTCATCGCCATGTATTTAGCGGCGGCCAGACTCCAATTCGCCGCGTTTCCAAAATCGCTCGGCGCGCTGGCAGGCGGGTTCCGCAAGCGAGCAAGTTCAGAGTTCGCCGCAAAATCCAGATGGAGCGATGGCGTCGCCTGTTCGGCTGGAGCGTTTAGCTTAAGGCAGCAACCATGTCTTTCAAATTATCAGAGTTAAAAATCTAGATCAGGGCAATCGAGTCAGGCTCGCTTAGCGTCTTATCAAATGTATATTTTGCTACTGATCTTCTAAGCGTCAAGGCCAGCTTTGGCCCTTATAAATTGCGCGCCATCGCGAATGAAAATGTAATCTACATGCCGCGCGCGCCTACGATTCAGTTCGCGGTACTAGATCCAATTTGAATCTCCCGATCTATTGTTTCACCTTTGATGATCGTGCATAATCTGCGAACCAACTGTTTGCTAAATTACAAGTTGAGTTGTCCCGCATCCGCTCTAGGATCGGGAGGGAGGGGAAATAATTTTCGTAATGGAATTTACATTGAATTGATCGCGAAACGGCCAATGTTTGCCCCTCTGATGTGATTTATGCCGATAAGATTGAGAGGTATTTATTACGTTTAAACATCGATTCAAGATTAAATATTGCTGGCAATACTTGATGGATGAACTGTCAGACTCTTGTGGGTTTTTGAACCAACTATCTACTTTTTTTTCTTGTAGGCGAGACCGGTGGATGAGTTCACTCGCATATTCATTATTGGCGATAATCGGCTCTTTACTGAAGCTGTTGCCGCAATGCTTAATGCCAGGGAAGGCATTACTCTGATTGGCTCGACAGCCGATCAATATGAGGCGCTTGAAGCTGTCCGTTCCAGGCCGATAGATATTGTCCTGGTAGACGCAAACATGGGCGACCCGCAGGTAGTCCTGCTTACGCGCGATATAAAAGCGGAAGCGCCCGATCTTAAGGTGATTATTCTTGGCTTGGACATTAGCGATGAATCCATACTGGGTTACATTGGAGCAGGCGCCGATGGCTATGTCCTGAAGGATGAATCCTTCAACGAATTGGTTTGCACTATTCAGGAAGTCAGAATGGGTAGAACCTCGTGTTCGACAAGGGTTGCCGCCCTGGTCGTCGCTAAGGTTACAGAATTGACCCGCGACCGACGCGGGCGACATTTACTGCGGCGAACGCCCCTTACTCCGCGCGAGCAGGACATATTGAAGTTGATCGCGACGGGTCTGGCCAACAAAGAGATTGCTGAACAACTTCATATCTCCGTCTCCACCGTAAAGAATCATGTGCATAACATTTTGGATAAATTCCAGGTGCATTACAGGCATGAGGCGATTCGTTATGCCTATGATATTGGTTTGCTAGATAGGCCATATTGCTACAGATAACCTGTTGTGGCCGAACGCCTTTTTGTTCTGGAATCTAATCCGGGAAAGTCCCATTGGCGTGTAGTAGATGTTTCTGCGTCCCTTTTATCAATCAGATGATCTTGTCCTGCGGCCAATTACAGATTATGGCGTTGAATTCAGTTTGAGCGAATCGGCCAGTCTAGCGAATGTCGGCGATGAGGCAGCGGTCGGCGAAACTGTGATTGAGCGCCTGAGGTCATCCGAAAGATCATTTTCAGAACAGTCAGAATAACGGAAACGCTTGGAGATCTGAAAACATGGCAGGGATGATCAAAGCGATGCTTCAGCGCCCGCGCGCGCCGCTGGGCGTAAACAGAACGCTCTCTTTATCCTGGATACGCAAACGCGCACTTACCATCTCCCCACAGGAAACTTCATTTTCCCGGCGCGGGTTTCACTGCTCAGACCAGCTCGCCAGACAACATCTTGAGCAGGTCGGCAAGAGCTTCCTGCTTGGGTATAACGCCGCTCTCGATGATGCAGAGGTCTACTCGCTGGCTGATGACCTCAACAAGATTGAAGCGGAGTTCCGGGGGTTTGCATTCGAAGGCGCGGCTATGGCTTTGAGCTTGCTCGATTTTCTGAGCCCTTGGAATAAACGGCTCGCCTCCTTTCTCGCTGGCCCGGCCCGCGCTCACACCTACATGGCCTATGTCGGCATCGGCTGGGCCAGCGCGCGATTGCGGCGGCCTATCAGGCGCGCATTCGCAGACCTCGACCCCTTGCTTCGCTGGCTGGTTTTAGACGGATATGGATTCCACGAGGGGTACTTTCAAAGCGACAAATACGTCCGGCGCAAGGCATTGCCCCGCTTGCCGCGCGGTCACGCCAGCCGCGTCTTCGATCAGGGTCTTGGTCGAAGCCTGTGGTTCGTAGAGGGCGCAGACATCAATCGGATTCATGCGACTGTCACAAGCTTCTCTCTGGAGCGGCGCGCGGATCTGTGGAGCGGGGTCGGTCTTGCGTGCTCCTATGCCGGGGGAGCCGATGCCGATCAAATAAAGAAGCTGGCGAAACTAGCGCAATCCTTCGCGCCTCACCTCGCGCAGGGAGCAGCCTTCGCCGCCAAAGCCCGCCTGCGCGCAGGGATCGCCACAAGGCGCACTGACATCGCATGCGAAATCCTGTGCGGCATGACGGCGAGCGAAGCGGCGACGATCACCGACCTTGCTTTAGAGGATCTCCCGCCAGATGGCGCGCAGACCGCGTATGAAGTCTGGCGAGATCGAATTCGTTCCCGATTCTGCGCAGTCAACGAGGTAAGATGATGAGCGATTTTATTCGGCCTCTGCGCCGCCACTTTACAGTAATTCTAGCCGTCGCCATTGCAATAACGCTTTACCTGTCAACGCGCTTGCCTGTTGTTTCTCAAGCGGAGAGAAGCAGCATGGCCGCAAGATTCAATTTCAAGAAAAAACCGCTCCCGGAACTGCAAGGTCATCCATACAAGTTCGTCCGCCCAGTTCATCCCAGCCTCGCAAACATATCGGCCTGGATCTCGACGCTGGGCGCAGCCGTCGCAATAGGGGATCTGGATGCGGATGGACTTGCAAATGACCTTTGTTACATAGACCCTCGGACTGATCTCGTGACCGTAGCGCCCGTCCCTGATACCGGCGCGCGTTATGAAGCTTTTGAACTCAGTCCCGCTCCGCTGCCCTACGACTCATCAACTATGGCGCCTATGGGCTGTCTGGCAGGCGATTTCAATGAAGACGGCCTGATGGATCTGCTCGTATATTACTGGGGCCGCACTCCCATCATGTTTCTTCGCCAGAAATCGGTCGGCGGCCAGACTTCATCCATTCTTAGTTCCTCAAATTACATTCCTCATGAATTAGTTCAGACTCCGGCCAGTTGGTTCACGAATGCGGCGACCCTTGCGGATTTTGACGGAGATGGACACATAGACCTGCTCGTATGCAATTACTTTCAGGACGGCGCGCATATCCTCGACTCGCAGGCGACCGGCGTTGAAGTAATGCATAACACAAAAGCCAAATCTTTTAACGGCGGCGAAAAACATCTCTTTCTTTGGACAGCCCCCGCGCCCGCAACGCAGCCGGCAGCCTTCTTTGTGGAAAAGCAGGGAACGTTCGACGACAAAGTGACTCACGGGTGGACGCTCGCTGTCGGCGCGGCTGACCTCAACGGCGACCTGCTGCCTGAGATTTATTTTGCGAACGACTTTGGCCCGGATCGCCTTCTGCTCAATAAATCAACCGCAGGCAATCCCGCGTTCTCGTTGCTCGAAGGCAAGGGCGGCATCAACACTCCTTCATCATTTATTCTGGGCAAAGACTCTTTCAAAGGGATGGGCGTTGATTTCGGCGACTTGAATTGCGACGGCATACCTGACATTTATGTAAGCAATATAACAACCGAATTCGGATTGCAGGAGAGCCATTTCCTGTGGTTGAGCGCGGGCGACATCAACCAGATGAATGACGGCATCGCGCCTTATACGCAATCGAGCGAATCGCTTGGACTTTCTCGCAGCGGCTGGGGATGGGATGCGCGGCTGGCGGACTTTGACAACGACTCTATCCTTGAGGCGATTCAGGCGACAGGCTTTATCAAAGGAAAAGTAAACCGCTGGCCGGAACTTCAATCGCTCGGCACAGTCAACAGTCAGACCATGCATGACGCGAGAAACTGGCCCCCGTTTCGACCGGGCGCGGAACTCAGCGGTCACGATTCGATGCCGTTTTTCGTTCGCGGCAATGACGGTCAGTATCATAACGTCGCAGCCGAGGTTGGACTGGCAGACTCGATGGTGAGTCGAGGCATCGCGATTGCCGATGTTGACGGCGACGGCAAGCTCGATTTTGCAGTGGCCAACCAGTGGGAGACTTCCTACTTTTTTCATAACGAAAGTCCCGATGCGGGAGACTTCATAGGGCTGCGCCTGTTGCTGCCTGTCGGCGCGAGCCCCGGCGACTCAATCGCTATAAGACAGGGAAACCCGCCTCCGGGACTGCTGGCCCGAAACGCTATCGGAGCCGCCGCGACAATTCACCTTAAAGACGGTTGCAAGATGACGGCTCAAATTGATGGCGGAACGGGCCATTCGGGCAAGCGCAGTCAGGACATACACTTCGGTTTAGGACACATTCCCGAAGGAGTCGCCTTGCAGGTTGATCTCAAGTGGCGAGGCGTGGATGGCCTTGCTCGTCAGAGAACAATTGATCTCTGCCCAGGTTGGTACACGATCATGCTTAATTAAATCTCCCGCGCAAAAAAGCTGGAGGAGGAAGGCGGAAATGATAGCCACACTCAACTATTACCCGAACCGAGACCCCCGCCGCCGAATGTTCGCGCTATGGTATTTCACGACGCTGCTGATAGTTTGGACAATTCTTGGCCATACCGTTCTGGGCTTTGAGCAGTCATGGGCCTTCGCTCTGGTTAGCCTTGCGACAGCCTGCGCGACTCAGATCCTTTTAGAGGCCGCTGACGCGTGGGCCAAGAAGCGTCCCGCGAGATTTGCAGGCGGCGTCGGAGCGTTCGTCAACCTTTTGCCGCCTGCCATAATTCCCGGCCTTGCCTGCGCCATGCTCCTCTATTCCAGCGAAAGGCTGTTGCCGGTCATCTTTGCCTCGGCGCTCTCAATCGCCTCTAAAGTGATATTTCGAGCGCCGGTTGGCGCAGGCCGCACGCAGCATGTTTTCAATCCTTCAAACTTCGGAATAGTCGCGACGCTGCTGCTGTTTCCGTGGGTAGGGTCGGCTCCGGCTTATCACTTCACAAGCAACGTGACGGGGATATGGAACTGGATTTTGCCGGGGATAATCCTGATTACAGGAATAATCATTCACACTCTTTACACAGGCAGGCTTGCGCTATGCCTTGCGTGGGTCATCGGTTTCGTTATGCAAGCCCTGATCAGGAGTTTTATCTTCGGTTCTCCGTGGATCGCCGGGCTGATGCCGATGACCGGCGCCGCATTCGTGATCTTCACTCTTTATATGATCCCCGACCCGGCCACGACCCCAATCGAGAAGCGAAGACAGGCGGCATTCGGTCTGGCAGTGGCCGCCACTTATGGAGTTCTTCAGGCTTCGCATGTCGCTTTTGGCCTGTTCATCGCGCTCGCCATTGTCGCTGCGGCGCGCGGACTTGCGCTGTATATGAATTCGGCCATGAGTCACACAGGTTTAGTTCAAGGGGCTCAGTCTGCGGGAAAAGGCTAATTCCCGAAGCCGCTCGGAGAAGGGAACTGCCGCAGCCCGCAGCTCGGTCAGGCTCCCGCACAGGAGAGCAATGCGCTTTATACCATCTTTCATTTTACGCCGCCTGAAAATGTTGATCATTGTATGTTTGATTACAGCCGTGTACTTTTTGGCGCAGCAGCCGAAACTGTCGGGCGCCGAGCGAGCGCGCCTTGCGTCGCAGTTTAAGTTTTCAAGCCATCTGCTGCCTGAACTGCAAACCGACCGGCAGAAGCGCGTTCGGATGGTGCATAAAGACTTTGAACATTTTGCAGGCTGGATTTCTGCCGTGGGCGCGAGCGTTGCGCTCAGCGATCTGGATGGCGACGGACTTCCGAATGACGTTTGCTATGTTGACACGAGGATTGACAAAGCCATAGCGGCGCCAGTCCCCGGCTCGCCGGATCGCTACAAGCCTTTTATTCTCGACCCCGCTCCTCTTCCTTTCGACGCCGCAACGACTGCTCCAATGGGCTGCTTGCCCGGAGATTTCAATGAAGACGGTCTGATGGACATAATGGTCTATTACTGGGGCCGCTCTCCGGTGATCTTCCTTCGCCGCGATCTTTCCGGCGCGAGCGGCGCCTTGCCCATGTCGCTCGATCAATACACGCCTTGCGAGCTATCTGCAAACGTCGAGCGTTGGTATACGAATGCGGCAACGCAAGCTGATCTGGATGGCGACGGGCATACGGACATATTGATCGGCAACTACTTTCCCGATGGCGCGAGGATTCTCGATGCGAGCGCCGATGACCGCGAGCATATGCAGCATTCCATGTCGCGGGCCTTTAACGGCGGGCGCAAGAGGTTCATGCTCTGGCGCGCGGCGACCGGCGGCCCTGCTCCCTCGGCTCAATTCGAGGATGCCAATAGCGGACTTGACTCGAAGCTGATCGAAGGCTGGACGCTTTCCATCGGGGCGGCAGACCTCAATGGCGACCTGCTTCCTGAAATTTACATCGCGAACGATTTCGGCCCCGATCACCTGCTGCTAAATCTTTCAGAGCCCGGACAACTGCGCTTCAAAGAGTTAACGGGAAAGCGAACCATCGCCACGCCCGGCTCCAAGACGCTAGGCCACGACTCATACAAAGGCATGGGGACAGACTTCGCAGATTTGAACGGCGATGGATTGCTCGACATCGCAGTCAGCAATATCGCAGGCGAATATGCATTGGAAGAAAGCCACTTTTTATGGTTGAGCACAGGCGAACTGTCTCGCATGAAAGATGGCCTAGCGCCTTATGTTGATCGCAGCGAAGAACTGGGCCTGTCGCGAAGCAGTTGGGGCTGGGACGTGCGCTTCGGCGACTTCAATAACGATGGAGAATTGGAGGTCATTCAGGCGACAGGGTTCATGCAGGGCGACATCAATCGCTGGCCGGAATTGCATGAGCTTGCGATGGGCAACGACCAGCTTTTAAGCAGCCCTCGAAGCTGGCCTCGCTTCCAGCCGGGCGACGATGTGAGCGGCCACGGCTTCGATCCCTTTTTCGCGCGGGCGCGCGACGGTCGCTACTACGACATCGCCGCGCAGATAGGTCTTGACCAGCCGCACATCTCCAGAGGCATAGCCACGGCGGATACAGATGGCGATGGCCGTCTAGACTTCGCTGTAGCAAACCAGTGGCAGCCTTCATTCTTTTACCGGAACGAAATCGGCGACGCAGGAGCGTTCTTAGGGCTAAAGCTCATGCTTCCCTTATCCGGTCAAGCGATTGCCGCCCTTACGGATCAACCCGGTTGTCAGTCAATGATCAAAAAAGGTCGGCCCGCCATCGGCGCATCCGCGACAGTTTACCTGCCTGATGGGCGGCGGCTCGTCGGTCAGGTGGATGGCGGCAGCGGTCATTCTGGAAAAAAGAGCCCCGACCTGCATTTCGGACTTGGAAACGTTTCGTCGCAGGAGAAGCTGCGAGTTGATCTCAGGTGGCGCAATTCTGCGGGAGAGATCAAGGAACAAACGCTGTATCTGTCGCAAGGGTGGCATACGGTGACGCTCGGCTGATAAATCGAGCGGAGGTCTAATCATGGCGAACACAAGTTATTGGGATAAATCAGCTCGGCTTGGCGGATTGCGACGCTTCGGCCTTGCCATCACAATTTTAAATATTCTCGGTCATACATTTTTCGGCTTCGAGCAATCAATAGCTCAACCTCTCGTCGCGCTTGCGACGGCTTATAGCATGGAGTTTCTGCTTGAGTGGATTGATTCGCGCGTAAATCATCGCACCCCGAATTATGCCGGAGGGGCGCGGAATCTGGTTGATTTCCTGCTCTCGGCTCACATCTCCGCGCTCGCGGTCGCAATGCTGCTGTACGCCAACAACAGGCTATGGCCGATGGTCTTTGCGACGATGGTGGCGATAGGCTCAAAATCGCTTTTTCGCGCGCCGGTGGGCGGAAGGATGAGGCACTTTTTCAACCCTTCAAACTTTGGGATTACCATAACTCTGTTGCTCTTTCCGTGGGTAGGCATAGCGCCCCCATATCACTTCACAGAAAATCTCGACAGGGCAGGGGATTGGATTTTACCGGCGATAATAATAATTTCCGGCAGCATATTAAACGCGCGCTTCACGGGCAAACTCCCGCTCATTGCCGGATGGCTTGGCGGGTTTGCCGCTCAAGCAATCTTCAGGAGTTTTGAATTCGGGACGCCCGTCACTGCCGCTTTGCTGCCAATGACGGGCGTGGCGTTCATCCTTTACACCTTCTACATGGTGACGGACCCGGCCACCACTCCAAACAGCGCGCGGGCGCAGGTCGCGTTCGGGTTGTCGGTCGCGGCTGCTTATCATTTCCTGATTGTGTGGCACGCCGTGTTTGGGCTTTTTTTCGCTCTCAGCATCGTTAGCGCAGTGCGAGGCGCGGCTTTGTGTTTGAACGCTCTCGCATCGCAGCGGCTACAGTCAAAGCTGACAGCCCATACCCCGTCGGCATCGGCAGTTGAAGAGGTTTGAACAATGAAAAATGGAGTCGCCATTGTAGGAATGGCTTGCCGCTTCCCGGACGCCAATTCGCCTGCCGAGCTTTGGGAAAATGTTCTTGCGCAACGAAGGGGGTTCAGGAGGATGCCAGCCGAGAGGCTGCGCGCAGAGGATTATTTCTCTGAAAATCGCAATGCTCCCGACAAGACCTATTCCTTTGAAGCCGCTGTGATCGAAGGCTTCGAGTTTGACCGCGTGAGTTTCCGCGTCGCAGGCTCCACGTACAGGTCTGCTGACATGGCTCACTGGCTTGCGCTCGACACCGCCGCGCGCGCGCTGGCTGACGCAGGTTTTGCGGAAGCCGAAGGCTTGCCTCGCGATGCGACAGGAGTCTTGCTCGGCAACACGCTCACCGGAGAGTTCTCGCGCGCAGCAGGGCTGCGTTTGCGCTGGCCCTACGCGCGGCGAGTGATCGAATCGGCGTTGAGCGAGAACGGCTGGGCTGCCCATCAGCGCGATGCCTTTCTTCAGGAACTCGAAACGTCATTCAAAAAGCCTTTTGCGCCTGTCGGCGAAGACACGCTCGCCGGAGGACTGTCGAACACAATCGCGGGTCGCATCTGCAATTACTTCAACCTCAGAGGCGGCGGCTACACGGTTGATGGCGCCTGCTCGGCTTCGCTCTTATCTGTAATCACGGCCTGCAACGCGCTGGTGTCGGGCGATATGGATGTCGCGCTCGCAGGCGGCGTTGATCTGAGCCTCGATCCGTTTGAGCTTGTCGGGTTCGCCAAGACTTCCGCCTTAGCGCAAGACGAGATGCGAGTATACGACGCTCGCTCTAGCGGCTTCTGGCCCGGCGAGGGTTGCGGGTTCGTTGCGCTGATGCGGCATGAGGACGCAATCGCGCAGGGACGAAAGATCTATGCGGTCATTCAAGGCTGGGGCATCTCTTCAGATGGGAGCGGAGGCATCACGCGTCCTGAAGTAGACGGCCAGCTATTAGCTTTGCGCAGGGCTTATCGTCGCGCAGGTTTTGGAATAGATACAGTGGGCTATTTTGAAGGTCATGGCACAGGCACAGCCGTCGGCGATATGACCGAAATCCGAGCCCTTTCGCAAGCCCGCCGCGAAGCTAACATGGAAGCGCCTCCGGCGGCCCTCGGTTCCGTCAAGGCCAATATCGGTCACACGAAAGCAGCGGCAGGAATCGCAGGATTGATAAAAGCCTCTATGGCTTTGAACGCGCAAATACTGCCGCCGACGAGCGGCTGCTACGATCCTCACCCGGACTTGCTTGGCAAGAAGCCTGCGCTTCGGGCGCTCAAGCAGGCTGAACCGTGGCCCGACACCGTTGCGCTTCGGGCAAGCGTGAGCGCGATGGGATTTGGAGGAATAAATTCTCATGTCGTTCTTGAAAATATTCCGGCAGAAAGGCGCAAGTCGCTTGGCGCTCGCGAGCGCGCCCTCACGACCTCATATCAGGATGCAGAATTGTTTCTCATTGGCGCGCGCGATCAGGCAGGACTTCTCAAGCAGGTCGAGCATCTGCTCGGCTTCGCTCAGAGGTTGTCGCGAGGTGAGATCACAGACCTTGCCGCCGCGCTCGAAACAACGCTCGATGACAGGGACGCGAGAGCGGCGATAGTTGCCTCAAGCCCCGCGCAATTCCACAAGCAGTTGCAAATGTTGCGGGCTTGGCTGATTGAAGAAACACTCCTGCGTCTGGACATTAAAGAAGGCGTCTTCCTCAATCTCTGCAATGCTGCGCCGCGCATCGGTTTCCTTTTCCCCGGTCAGGGTTCTCCTGCGAATCCGGGCGGCGGCGCTTTACGAAACCGCTTTGAATTCGTGCAAGACCTCTATTTTAAGAGCGACATCCCGGCTGGCTCTGATCTCATCGCGACTGCTACGGCGCAACCGGCGATTGTTACCGCATCGCTTGCGGCGCTTCGCGCGCTCGATAGATTCAACATACGGGCCGATATTGGCATAGGGCACAGCCTTGGCGAATTGTCTGCGCTTCATTGGAGCGGAGCTTTTGATGAGCAAACGCTGTTGCGAATCGCCACTGTAAGAGGCAACGCTATGGCAAGGCTGGGCGACCCCGACGGAGCGATGGCCAGCCTTGCGGTCGGGCGCGAAGACCTTAAACAATTTCTCAATGGCGGGCCGGTCGTCATCGCCGGATTGAACTCGCCTAAACAGACAGTCATATCGGGCAAGGCTGAAGCCGTCGCCGCCGTTGTGGCGCAGGCGCGATCCAGAGGCATAGCCGCAGTCATGCTGCCTGTGTCTCACGCATTCCATTCGCCTCTGGTTATGAACGCAGCGCCCGCGCTTGGCGATCATCTCGCGTCAGAGCAATTCTGGCCTTTGCAAAAGAAAGTCATCTCTACTGTAACCGGCGCTGCACTCCCGCCCGATCAGGACATCACTGCGCTCTTATGCTCTCAAATAACATGTCCGGTTCGGTTCTATGATGCGGTCACCGCAGCGGGCGACAACGTAGACCTGTGGATAGAAGCGGGGCCGGGGCATGTGCTGTCAGACCTTCTCGAAAACATCGCGACCGCGCCATCAATAGCTCTGGATGCGAGCGGGCCTTCATTGAAAGGGCTATTGAAAGCCGTCGCAGCCGCCTTCACCTACGGCTTGCCCGTCAATCATGGAGAATTGTTTGCGGGCCGTTTCGCAAAGCCGTTCAACTTGGATTGGCGTCCCTCCTTTCTGATCAACCCCTGCGAGCTTGCGCCGATTTCGGATGACTCGCGCGAAAGAGAAGATTTTCAAACGCAGAAACCTGAAGCGAGCGAATGGGAGAACTCGCTGCCTTTGACAGCGGCGCGGAGCGAAACCATCCAGCCGACCGCCGCAGAGAATTCGCCTCAATCGCCTCTGGAGCTGACACGGCATTTGATGGCGCAGTGGGCAGAGCTTCCAGTCGAAGCCGTAAAAGATGAGAGCCGTCTTTTGAGCGATCTGCATTTGAATTCGATTACGGTCGGGCAGATCGTTGCCGAAGCCGCCCGCCGTTTGGGGCTGCCCCCTCCAATCTCCCCAACTGATTACGCAAACGTTACAGTCGCCGAAGTGGCGCAGGCTCTCGATGAGCTTGCGCGAACTGGCGGGCCTGCGACTGCGCAGCGAGATCAGCAACCGCAGGGGGTAGCCTCATGGGTGCGATGCTTCAGCGTTGAAAATGTCGAGCGCCCGCTGCCGCATCGCAAGCCTTCGTCAGACGGAGGCGAATGGACTGTCTTCGCGCCGCCTGAATATCCATTTGCATCCGCGCTCAAGCGGGAACTGGATAAATGGGGCGGGGGCGGAGGCTATGTGGTCTGCCTTCCTCAAGAGCCGGACGAACGGCATCTCGGACTGTTGCTCGAAAGCGCGCATACGGTCTTGAGCGCCAACGGCCCCACTCGTTTCGTTCTCCTGCAACACGGCGGAGGCGCGGCGGCGTTTGCGCGCACTCTCCACCTTGAATCATCTGACCTGACCACTTGCGTGGTGGACATCCCGCCGCGCGCCGAAGCCTTAGACTGGGCGTTGGCGGAAATCAAGGTTGCCAGCGGCTACAGTGAGGCGCATTACAGCGAGAGCGGAGAGCGATTCGAGCCGGTTCTCCGACTTCATGAAATGAACGGCGCGCTGCCGGAGCAGCCCCTCGATGCTTCCGATGTGTTGGTGGTAACGGGAGGAGGGAAGGGAATCACCGCCGAATGCGCTATAAGTCTGGCGAAGGACACATCGGCGGCGCTCGTCCTTATCGGTTTATCTCAGCCCGATTCTGACGTTGAGCTAGCAGCCACCCTTGAGAGAATGCAAACTCTGGGTCTCACCTTCAAATACTTAGTAGCGGATGTTACTGATCGGGCTGCCGTCGAATCCGCGCTCAATGAAGCGCGCGAGTCCTTTGGCCCCATCACGGCCATCATTCACGGGGCTGCTATCAACATCCCCGAACGGTTGCAGTCTCTTGAAGAAGAACTGCTGCGCAGGACTGTCGCCACGAAGCTTCAGGGAGCCCGCAACCTGCTTGCCGCCGTAGACCCTGCCCGACTGAAGCTCTTTGTCACGTTCAGCTCAATCATCGCTCGAACGGGATTGCCGGGCGAAGCGCACTACGGGCTTGCGAATGAATGGGTCACGCGGCTGACCCGGCAATTCAAGACCGAGCGCCCTGCATGCCGGTGCCTCGCCATTGAATGGTCGGTCTGGTCTGGCGTAGGAATGGCTCAACGGCTGGGAGGCGTTGACAGGCTCGCGCAGGCGGGAATTATGCCCATCACGCCCGATCAGGGCGTTGAGATTTTCAAACAACTGGTGACGCAAGATCTGCCCGGCTCCTCCATTGTGGTGACCGGACGTTATGGCGAACTGCCAACGCTTCAGGTCGAGCGGCCAGAATTGCCTCTGTATCGCTTCATCGAAGCGCCGCGCATCTACTACCCCGGAGTGGAACTCGTGGCTGATGCGGAACTGTCTGTGGATTCAGACCCCTACCTGTCTGAACACATCTACGAAGGCAGGCAACTAGTCCCTGCGGTCTTGGGCCTTGAGGCTATGGCGCAAGCGGCGATGGCTCTCACCGGCTCGACTAGGCCGCCTGTTTTTGAGGAGGCGGAATTCGTGCGGGCGATTGTAGTCCCGGATCGAGCGCCGTTAACTATCAGAGCAGCCGCGCTCGTCACCCGGCCCGGCATCGTTGAGGTTGCGCTCAGAAGCGAGGAGACAGATTTTCAGGTTAATCACTTCCGCGCCGTCTGCCGAATCGTTGCCGAGCCGCTTCATGCTTTAGCTCAAACCTTGCCTCTGCCCGAACTGAATGGACAGCCGCGTTACCTGCCTGTAGTCCCGGAGAGAGATCTTTACGGATCAATCCTGTTTCACAAAGGCAGATTCCAACGGCTGCGCGGCTATCTGAATCTTGATGCGATTTCATGTTTGGCAGAGATAAAGCAGGACGCGAATACAGGATGGTTCGGCCAATACCTTCCTCCATCTCTTGTACTCGGCAACCCCTCAGTCCGCGATGCGGCCATTCATTCGATTCAAGCTTGCATCCCTCATGCGACGCTGCTGCCCATCGGAGCAGAGCGCATAGAGATCGCTGATTCGCAAGTCGAAGGGCCGGTCTTTGTGAGCGCGCGCGAGCGGTCGCGCGAGGGCAATACTTTCACTTACGACTTTCAACTAAGCGGCGAGGATGGCCGGGTCTGGGAACGGTGGCAAGGATTACAGTTGCGCAGGGTGAGCAACACGGCGACGCCAGACCCGTGGCCGGAACACCTGCTCGCCGCATACATCGAACGGCGGGTCGGAGAATTGATTCCCGGCTGCAAAATGACTGCGGCATTGGGCCGCGTTCTTGGCCTTGACCGCAAGTCGCGCTCTGACGAGGTCATACGACGCGCGCTCAGACGCGACGCCACGCTGGTCAGAGGAGCCGAGGGCAAACCGGAATTGGCGACAGGCGATGGCGTGGCGGTCTCTGCGGCTCACACAGGCGATTTGACTCTGGCCGTGACCGGCCCCGCCCCTGTTAGCTGCGACATCGAACCTGTCACGCCTCGCGCAGATTCGGTGTGGCAAGACCTGCTCGGCCCCGACAGATTCAGTTTGGCGAAGGTAATCGCTCAGGAGATGCGCGAGGAACCTGACGCTGCGGCGACGCGAGTGTGGGCCGCCAACGAATGCTTGAAGAAGGCTGGCCTGATGGCGAACGCGCCGCTGGCGCTTGCTTCGACAACGGACGACGGCTGGGCTTTGCTGTCATCCGGCTCTATCAACATAGCGACTATCATCGCTTCCGTTCGCGGCGCGGAGCGGAAGCTCGCCGTGGCGGCGCTTGCCAGGAGGGATGATGCGAGCTTTTGAGTACAGGCACCTTGTGAGTTTTGAAGAGACTAACCTGGTCGGTAATGTCTATTACGCGAACCACCTGCGCTGGCAAGGCCGGTGCAGGGAACTTTTTCTCCGCGAGCATGCGCCTGAACTGATAGCCGAATTCGATCAGGGTCTCTGTCTGGTGACGACCAGATGTTCTTGCGAGTATCTGGCCGAGCTTTCCGCATTCGACGAGGTAGCGATACGCATGCGGATGGACAGGCTGACGCAGAGCCGAGTCTCTATGACATTTGAGTATTTCAGGGTCAGCGGCGAAATTGAAGAACTCGTCGCCAGAGGCGAGCAACAAATCGCCTGCATGCGGCGCGAGGGCGAGCGATTGGTGCCGATAGCGGTTCCTGAATTATTGCGAGAAGCTTTGCGACCGTACTCAGAGGTTTAGCGTTACGGAGGCGGGCCAAAATAAGAGCTTCTGAATGGATCGAACCTGGGGCAGGGAAGTAGAGGCAACGGAGCAGAAGCGGGCTTAGAAAAAATTAAATCCACAGGCGATAGGCAAAGCGCCTGATCGTCGAGGGAGTTTTGCGTCCCGATAACAGTCGCGATTTCTTAGACGAAGAAAAGTTATTTCCATCATGTTCTCAAGGAGACTATCTATGCAAGTATGCGCAAAAGCAGCAAGCAGCGCCTCCCGCCCGGACACTACCGCCTCGCATTATAAGGCGGTCGAGAGGGTGATTCTGGCAATGCGAGAGCGGCTCGATGAATCTCTGACTCTGGAAGACCTGGCCGAGATCGCTATCATCAGCCCTTTTTATTTTGACAGAATTTTTCGACAGATTACCGGCATTCCGCCTTGTCAATTTCTGTCGGCGCTTCGCATGGAAGCCGCCAAGAGATTGCTCCTTACATCGTCCCTGAGCGTGACGGATGTCTGCTTCGAGGTCGGATATAACAGCCTCGGCACCTTCACCACTCGATTCACTCAACTTGTCGGTCTGCCGCCAAGTCACCTGCGTCGCCTTGCGAATGAAATAGACGCGAGCTGCCTTGATTCGATCTTCGAGATGGATGAACTGCGTCTCCAGCCGCCGCAAAAAGGATCTGGCATCACCGGCTATATCGAGATGCCCGAAGAATTTTCGGGCATGACATTTGTGGGACTTTTCCCGGCATCAATCCCTCAAAGCAAGCCCTTGAGTTGCGCGTTGATGACCGGCTCCGGGTTCTACCGCATGCCCGCCGTCGCTTATGGCAGCTACTATATACTGGCCGCCGCTTTTCCGTGGTCAGAAGACCCTATGGAATATTTGCTGCCCAAAAACAAAGGCTTGCTGGTCGGGGGAAGCATTGATCCGGTCGTTATCAATAAAGACCAGCCGAATATCGAAGCGGACATTTCGCTGCGTCCCGCGCACCTGATGGACCCGCCTATTCTGATTTCGTTGCCCTTCCTGATTGAATCCTCCATCGAGAGGAGACGGCAGAGGGCTTGATGTCGGTTTATCGCGACTGTCGCTGGCTTATAAATGACTGGCTCATAAAAGTTGATGAAGCCATTTGAACCGTTTTGCGCTGATTGAGAGTCGAGCGGAAAGAGGGATGAACAGAAAGAGCGGCGCCGCT
>JADMIO011053120.1_pt1 | contig 28371 bp, 25 predicted proteins | sample 8958161 | NCBI WGS metagenome assembly JADMIO01 (sample SAMN16585339, study PRJNA669376) | soil metagenome | isolation source: Crop rotation soil | place: USA: Cullars Rotation, Alabama | collected 2011 | reverse complement strand
CGCGACAACTTGTCCACGTGGAATTCTAAGCTTAGGATCCCAATGTGCTGGAAAGGGCGCGCCGTCGTCGGCGTGGAGGGAAACCAGGCCGGCGAGGTCTGCACACGCCAATCGCTCGCGAAACGCGGCAGCGGTTGGAGACCGCACGCAGTAGTGCAGCCTGAATGGCGCGCCCTCCTGCACCAGATGCTCGGCCATGCACAGCAACGGCGTGATGCCAATGCCGCCGGCGAGCAGCACATGCGAACTGGCGGATGGATCGAGCGGAAAGTGATTGCGCGGCGCCGAAACCTCGATATCGTCGCCCACGCTCACCTGCGCGTGGAGCGAACGCGAGCCGCCGCGCGAGTCGGGACAGTCCAGCACGCCGATCACGTAGCGGTGGCGCTCGGCCGGGTTGTTGCACAGCGAGTACTGCCGGACCAGTCCGGCCGGCGTCCGCACGTCGAGATGTGCACCGGCGGTGAACGGCGGCAGGGCTACCCCGGCGGCATCCACCAGTTCGAAAGCACGTATGGACCCCGTTTCCTGCCAGATGTCGGATACCCTGAGTTTCATGGCTGCTTCCGGATGTTCATGCCCGCGAGAAGGCTCGCCCAGCGCGTGCGCTCGGCATTGATGAACTGGCCGACCTCGGCCACCGACATCGGGCGAGGCTGCACGCCCACATTGGCCATCTGCTCGACTACCGCCTTGTCCGCCACGACCGCGTTGAGGTCGCGGTTGACGCGCTCGATGATGTCCGCCGGCGTCCTCTTGCGGGCCAGCAGCACGAACCAGCCGTTCACGTCAGGCCCCGGCAGCGTCTCCGACAGCGCCGGCACGCCAGGCGCCAGTGGTACGCGCGACCTGGATGTGACGGCGAGCGCCCTGATCCGCCCGCCCTTCAGCATGCCTTCGACGCCGGGAATGCCGTCGAACAGCAGTTGCACGTCGCCGTTCATCAGCGCTGTCAGTGCGGTGCCGCTGCTGCTGAACGAAACGATGTTCAGGTCGAGCCCCGTGCCGCGGCGGAACGACTCGGCGGCCAGGTGGGGCAATGAGTACTGCCCGTTCACGCCGACGTTGAGCGGGCTACCGGCCTGCTTTGCCCGGGCGATGAACGCGGGCAGCGAGGCCGCGCCATGCCGGGCGTCGGCCACGATCACCAGCGGGCCGGCGGCCACCATCGCTACCGGAGCGAAGTCGGCGTCGATGTCGTACCGCGCGCTCGCGTTGACCCGCGGCGTCACGGCGACGGTCGCCGCATGGGTCAGGATGAACGTGTAACCGTCCGCCGGAGCATGCGTGATCGCGTTCATGCCAATGATCCCGCTCGCGCCGGGCTTGTTGTCCACGATCACCTGCTGGCTCCAGCGCCCGCCGAGACGCTGGGCGATCAGGCGCGCCATCACGTCGGGCGGGCTCCCGGCCGCGCTGGGCACGACCATGCGAACGGGATGGTCGGGCCACCCGGCGGCGCCGGCCGCCATGGAGGTGGCCGCCAGCACCACGGCAGCGAGCGACCGCATTCGTCCAAGATGTCGCCCGATATTTCGTCCAATACTTCGTCCAATACTTCGTCCGATGGGTGTCAACATGTCGTCTCCTCAGAATCGATGCATCAGGCCAGCCACGACGCCTGTCTGGTTCTCACCCGGCACCACGCCATTGGGCGCGGCCAGCCCGACCGCCGAGCCGTGGCGGTTCTTCGCGTAGCCGATGTTGGCGTATGCCAGCGTCCGCTTCGAGAAGTTGTACAGGGCCGACAGCGCGAAGGTCGTGGCGTCCTTGTCGCTCCCCTTCTGGTCGTTCTGGTAGACCGCCCCCGCCAGGCTGAACGCCGGCGTGAACTTCCAGTTGAGACCGGCCCAGTAGATATCCGCGATCGCCGTCGTGCCGCCGACGCGCGACCGCAGGTTGCGCACACCGGCAAACGCCTTGGCGCGCTGCCACGCATAAGTGGCCGCCACCACGGTGCGGCGGTCGGTATTGTCCTGCGTCGCCACCGACGCGCCGTGGCGCTCGTCATAGGCGATCATGGCGCCGAACGGCCCGCTGCCGTACTGGATCGAACCGCCCCATTCCTGTCCGACCTTCACGTTGCCCGGTACCTCGCTGCCGTTCGCGATGGTCGAGTCGTAGCCGAAGCTGTACTGGCCCGACACCGTCAGCGGTCCGGCTTCCTTGGTGTACCGGACCGAATTGTCGACCCGGCCGCCCATCTGCGGGTCCTGTCCGAAGATCGAGTACAGGTTGTAGACCATCGGGTCGAACGGGATCGCCACGTCGAAGATGGCATTGCGGTGTCGGCCGAGCGACACCAGGCCCCATGGCGTCTCGATGCCGGTGTAGGCGAGCCGCCCGAACAGCCGGCCGCCCTGCTGCAGCGAGCCGCTGTCCATGTTGATGCCCGATTCCAGCGCGAAGAACGCCGAATAGCCACCGCCGAGGTCTTCGTTGCCGCGAAAACCCCAGCGCGAGCCGGCCTGCCCGCCGCTGGTCATGCGCGTCACGCTGTGCGAGCCGTTCGGCTGGTGGTTGATGGCCTCGATGCCGTTGTCGAGGATGCCGTAGATGGTGACGCTGTTCTCCGCGTGCGCGGCACCGCTGGCGGCAAGGCAGAGCGCGAGTGCGGCCTTGCCTTGCCGCAGGGTGTGTCGTGGGGGCTGCTTGAACTGCAAGGTCTCCTCCTTGTTGTGCAGGTATCCGGAAGGACATCCATGTGTGGTGCGGGGGCGGCCCTGACTACGCAGGTTTTCGACCTCGCCCCTGGTACTGCCGTGAATGCGGAAGCTGCCGTGGCGTGTAGTCAGCGATGGCCGGTCACCCGCCGCAGCAAGGCGTCCGGGTCGGAAGGCGGCGCATCGGCTCGCCAGGCCACGTGCTGGTCCGGCCGGATCAGCGCATAGTCCGCGTCGTAGAGATCCCGGACGCCAGAGGCGTTCACGCGGACCACCGTCAAGGGACACCCGAGCCGGGCGGCCGCCGCTTCCAGCCCCGCGCCGCCGTCGGCGGCATCGCCCAGCACCAGCAGCGTGAAGCCGCCACCAAAGGTGTCATAGAGCGACGCGCCGATGCCGGTGCCTTCCCCCAGCCACGCATGCGGCGCGCGGAAGCCGGGGCTGGCCGACGGCACGAAGGCGCTCGGATGGCAGTCCCCCGCCATCTCCCGGCCGTAGTCGATCAGCGGCGAATCGGTGTAGCGATAGCCCAGCACCACGCCCAGCGAATCGAACTCCCGCGCCTTGGCGGTGCGGACCTGGGCGGCCACCGACTCGCGCGCGGCGTCGCCTGCGGGACCGTCCGCCTCGATATCGGGCACGCACAGGTTGCCGGTCCGGGTGGCGTGGTTCAGCACGGCTTCGTCGATCACGCGGCGATGCACAGGACGGCGCTCGCTTTCGTAGCTGTCGAGCAAGCCTGCGCCGCCCCAGCCCTGCATGGTCGCGGCGAGCTTCCAGCCTAGGTCGACGGCATCGCCGATACCGAGATTCATGCCGTAGCCGCCGTATGGCGGATGCAGGTGGCAGGCATCACCGGCCAGGAACACGCGCCCGTCGCGGTAGCGCCCCGCCAGCAGCTGGTGCGCTTCCCAGTCATCCACCGACAATATCTCCGGCGCGATCTCCAGCCCGGTGGCGCCCTGGATGAAGCGCACGGGATCCTCGGTCAGCGGCGAGACCGGGCCGCCGATGTACCAGCGGTCGCCGGTGTCGAGCGGGCCCATCACCGCCGGCGCATCGGCGTTGACCAGCCAGTACATCACCGCCTTCGGCAGGCCGTGCATCGCCTCCAGGCCCGGCTGCCGGAAGACGATCAGCCGGTTTCGCGAGAGACCGCCCGCCCCTTCCATGCGGATGCCAAGCAGCTGCCGCACGGTGCTGCGCGCGCCGTCGGCGCCGATCACGTAGCGCGCGCGCACCGTCTGCACGCCGCTCGCCGCCTCCAGCGTTGCGGTCACGCCGCGAGCGTCCTGTGAGAGCGATTCCAGCCGCGTGTCGAATGACAGCGTCACACCGGGCTGCACGAGCACGTGGTCCTGCAACACCTCCTCCAGCTTGTATTGGGGAATCCACTGCGCGTGCTCGGCGTACAGCGGGTTCCGCCCCGGCCGGCAATAGAACGCGTTCTCGAACGCCGCGATCGGTCGGCCCGTGAGCCGTGTCGCGAAGCAGACCGTCGACGGGTAGTCGACGCCGAACGGCGCCTTCGCCCGGAACGCGTCGATCAATCCCCACCGGCGCAGATGCTCGCAGGTGCGGACGTTCGTTGTCTTGGCGCGGGGCGCATCGCCCACGCGGGAATTGGCTTCGACGATACGTACCGTCGCGCCGCGCTGGCCGAGCTCCACCGCGGCCGCGAGGCCCACCGGCCCCGCACCGACGATCAGCACATCGACATCGCACGCGGCGACGCCCTCCTCCTTCACTTGCATGATTTCCATCCCGTCTGTCGGCGCCGGTCGGCGCCATTGCATTCGTTTCGATCCGCTCAGTCCGGCTTGCCCGGCGCACCCGGATATGGCGGCGCCCAGCTCGCCAGCATCTCGATGCTGTTCGGATGGAAGCCGGTGGGCGCGCCTTCGTCGAAGACATCGCCGTCGGCGTAGTGCTCGACCACATTGCCGGCCGGGTCGTGCCAGTAGTCGAACACCTGGCTGCCAAGCACGTGGCGGCCGACGCCCCAGCGCGGCTGCCAGCCCCGGCTGCCGAGCCAGTGGTGTCCGGCGCTGATCGCGTCGAACGACTCCACCTCGAACGAGGCGTGATGGGCCGTGCCCGCGACCCCGGCGGGCGCCTCGACGAAGCCGATGGCGTGGTGGTCCACGTACTGCTTCCCCTTCGACAGGCGGTAGAAGCCGGCCACCATGCGGTCGCCGCCAGGCTCCGTCAGGCCGTCCGAGAGGCGCAGTCCGAGGTACCGCGTGTACCAGTCGCTGGTGGCGGCGATGTCGCGCACATGCAGCAGCACGTGGCCGAGGCGGAAGACCGGGGCGGGGCCGCGCGGGGGGCGCAGGGTGGCGCCGAGCCTGGCCTTCGTGCCGGGCGTATTGACTATCGCCGTGCCGGCCGGCAACGCCGAGGCGGCCGTGGCCACTGCGGCTTTGCGGGTCCAGTGCACAAGGTAGACCCCGAAGCCGTCCGGATCACGCAGCCGCACGCGCTGGCCCGGACCGGGTCCGTCCATTTCCTCGACGGGACCGGCGCCGGGAATCGCGGTGGCCCTCCGCAGTTCGTCCGCCGACGCCACCTCGAAGGCCACGTAGGCCATGCCCGCGCGGCCATCGTCGGCGCGCAGCGTGACGTGCGCGTAGGGCTGCGCGCCGCGTCCCTTCATGTAGATCGCGTCGCCGGAGCGCTGCAGCGGGGCGAGGCCGAAGTCGGCGAGGAAGGCCGACATCGCCGGGAGGTCGTCCGCGTAGTAAGCGACGTGGGAAATGTCTTCGAGTTGGATCATGGCGAGGTGTCCGCGGGTCGATGCAGCGCCGCTCATCGCGCGGCCGGATCGTTCGCCACCGGATTGCGCAGCACGCCGATGCGGTCGACTTCGACCTCGACCACATCGCCGTCCTTCATCCACAGTGGCGGATTACGCTTGGCGCCGACGCCGCCGGGCGTGCCGGAGACGATGACGTCGCCCGCTTCCAGCGGCATGACCGTCGAGAGATACCGGATCAGTTGCGGGATGCCGAAGATCAACAGGTCGGTTGTCGTGCGCTGGACTTCCTCGCCATTCAGGCGCGTGGTCAGCGTCATCACCGCGCCCGGGGGAATCTCGTCGGCCGTGACCATCCACGGGCCGAATCCGCCGGTGCGGTAGAAGTTCTTGCCCGGGCCCCACTGCGGCGTATGCACCTGCCAGTCGCGCACCGAACCGTCGTTGTAGCAGGCGTAGCCCGCCACATGATTCCAGGCATCGGCCTCCGCGATCCGCCGGCCCGGCTTGCCGATGATGACGGCCACCTCGCCCTCGAAGTCGAACTTCCGCGACTCGGGCGGCACAAGCAGCGGTTGGCCGTGGCCTTGCTGCGAATCGGCCACGCGCAGGAAGATCGGCGGATGCGTGGTTTGGGCCTTGCCCGTTTCTTCGAGGTGCGCGTGATAGTTGAGACCGACGCACAGGATCTTGCCGGGGTTGGGGATGGTCGGCAGGAATTCGATGTCGCCGAGACGAAAATCGGGGCGGGCGTCCGGGGCAACCGCTGCGCGCACTTCCTCCGCCGGCGCGCCGAGCAACGACTTCAGGTCGGGATAGCGGTCGCCGAGGCGCGCGGAGAGGTCGATGATGCCGTCATCGGTGACGACGCCGTAGGCTGGCCGGCCGGCGGCCAGGAAGGAAGCAAGGCGCATGATTGGGGACTGTCTCGGGTGAAATGTTTGTCGTGCCGTGGCATCTCGTCGCGCCACGGAACGAAAGGTAGACCGGCCCCCAGCCCCCCGGAAGATGGCAAAATTGCGTTAGAGATAGCCGACGGCTATCACCCAGACCCGGGGAAACGCTCCGATGAAGCTTCACAACCTGCGCGACTTCGTCGCCGTTGCCCAGACCGGCAGCCTGCGGGCCGCCGCGCGCAAGCTCGAACTGGCGCAGCCATCGCTGACCAAGAGCATCCAGCAACTCGAGACGGAACTCGGGGCGACCCTGTTCGAGCGAAATGCCCGCGGGGCGGTGCTGACGCCCGCCGGCAAGGCCTTCCTGCATCGCGCGCAGGCCGCCCTCAACGAATTGAAGCGGGGCCAGGGCGAGGTCAGGCAGATATCGAGCGGGACGGGCGGCAACGTCAGCATGGCCGTCTCGGCGGCGGTGGCGCTATCCGTCCTGCCCGAGGCCATCAAGGCGTTCAGCGCGAGGTTTCCCGACGCCGCGGTCCGCATCGTGCCGGCGCAGCCGGGCACCATGCTGCCGGAACTCCGCGCGGGCGCCCTGGACTTCGCCATCGGGCCTCGCCCGTCGGTGCCGCTGGGCGACGACTACAGCATCGACGTATTGATGCACAACACGCGCACCATCGTCTGCCGCAAGGATCATCCGCTGCGCAAAGCGCGCAGGCTGCGCGAACTCCTCGGCGCGCAGTGGCTGGTGTCGAGCGCCACGGGCATGATGGCGACCGACCATGACCAGTTCTTCCTCTCGCATGGCCTCGACGTGCCGCCGCGCGTAGTGCAGTGCGACTATGGGACGGCCACGCTGTCGCTGCTGGCTTCGACCGACATGCTGGCCGTACAGCCCCGTCAGTGGGTCGAAGCTGCCCTGACAAAAGGTGTGTTGGCGGAAATCCGGGTCGAGGAAAAGATGCCCGCCGTCGACATCGTCCTGGTCCGCCGACGGGGCTTGCCGCCAACGCCCGCCGCCGAGACGATGCTCTCGCTGTTGCAGCGGCATATTGTCTATTACGCAGGCGAGCCGGATTCACCGGCTTGAGTGTCCACACTCCCTGGCGCGGTCACGGAGCAAAGGCCTGCCCCAGAGTTGCTCGCCGACGCCATCGCGTCTATCGCATACGGTCAGATAACGCCAGCCCATGCTTCGATGCGCCGCAGCGCCTCGTCAAGCCACCAGGGCGACGATGACCGTTCCCCATAGCGCCAGCAGCACGTTTCCCACGGCGTAGGCCACGCCGTATCCCAGTGTCGGCACCGCGCTCTTCGCTGCCTCCTGCACTGCCGCCAACGCTGGCGTGGCGGTCGAAGCGCCGGCGCACACCCCCAGCAAGACACCCGGGTGCATCTTGAAAACCTTGTGCCCGACGAATACGCCCACGAGCATTGGAATGCCCACCGTCAATACGCCTGCCACCAGGAGCGACAGGCCACTTGACTGCAGGCCCTTGATGAAGTCGGGACCGGCGTTCAGTCCCACAATGGCTACAAAGCCGGTCAGCCCGATCGACTCGAACACCCAGAGCGTCGGCCCCGGAATTCGCCCAAACAGCCGCGGCTGCACGGAGCGCAGCCAGCCACATACCAGCCCGCCCAACAGCACGCCCACGCTTAAGGACAGGCCGATCTCCACGCCGCCAACGACCAGCGCGGGGACCCCCACGAGCGCGCCAGCCAGGATGCCCAGCGATACCATGACCATGTCGGTTGCATTGGTCGCGCGATCGGCCACGCCGAGTTTTTCGACGGCGGCATCCACGCGAGACACGCTGCCAACAAGTGTCACCACATCGCCGCGGTTGAGCACGGTCTCAGGCGAGTTGAGCACCGGGGTGCCCGCGCGGGTGACACGCAGCACGAAAACGCCGCGCGCCCCGTGCTCCTGTGCCAGATCGCCAAGCCGGCGGCCGTCGACGGTCTTCGATGTGATCACGACGTCCAGCGATTCCGCCTCTACGTCCAGCAGTTCGCGGTCGTCGATCTCGCGCACGCACGAGCCCGGCCCTTCCATGCGGTCGACCAGCAACGTACGCCGGCCAGTCACGCCGATCGCGTCCCCCGCGCGCAGCACGGTGTCGGGGGTGGTCGCTGTCACAACGCCGCCGCGGCGCATGCGTTCGATGAAAAGTCGCTGGTCCCCCATGGCGGCTTCCAGCTCGGCGATCGACGCACCCGCCAGCGGCGAACCCTCCTCGATAGCGTAGGCGCGAAACTCGAATTCACGTCGCCCTGGTATGCCCTGCGTGGTGCCGCCTTGCATCGTCTGCTCAAGCTCGCGGCATGCCGCAGGCAGGTCCACTCGAAGGAGCTTGGGGGCGAGCTGGCTAAGGATCCACGCCGCGCCGATCACGCCCACCAGATACGTAACGGCAAATGCCACAGGGATCTGGTTGGTCAGAACCTGCCGGTCGGATTCGGACAAGGCCAGCCGAGAGATGGCGTCGCTGGCGGTCCCGATGGTGGCGGACTCGGTCAGCGACCCCGCCACCACCCCTGCTGCGGTGCCCGCCTGGTAGCCGAAGAACTTGCTAACCAGGAATGCCACCACAAGGCCCGTCGAGGCAACGATCGCGGCCAGCAGCGCCTGTTGCAGCCCGTCGCTACGCAAGCCGCGAAAGAACTGCGGACCGGTGCGAAATCCGATGGAAAACAGGAAAAGCAAGAAGAAGCACTGTTTTACTTCGCCGGAGATCTTGAGCCCCAGCTGGCCGACCAGCACCCCTGCCAGCAACGTGCCGGTGACCGCGCCCAGCGTGAAAGTCCCGATCCTGATCTTGCCCAACGCATAACCCAGGCCCAGCACCAGAAAGAAGGTAACCTCCGGATGGGAACGAAGTACATGCAGGAACCAGTCGAACGCTGCGCTCATTGGAAGACTCCATCGCATGGGCCCTGGGCCGGTGCGCAAAGTAGAGCACAAAGCCCTGCAAATTTGCAATTTCCGCAAATTCGCAAGGACCGGGCCGGATGGGCGGCATGCCATTCGGCGGAAACCGCCCCGCACCGACCTGGCCGGGCGACCCGCGCTATTCGCGCCCCAGCGCCGCTTCCACGTCCCGAACCAGTGTGACGAGACGCTGCCCCACCAGGCGCTGCATCAAGCGTGCAGCCAGCAGATTCAGTCCAGGCGGATGTTTGCCGAGCGGATCAACTCCCCCCAGTACACTTGCTCGCGCTTGACCCGACTAGTGAAGTCTGCCGGATTCGAGCTGCGCGGCGTGATGCCGACTTCCAGCATGCGCTGGCGGAACGCCGCATCCCCCAACACCGTGGAAGCACTGCTCGCAATCTTGTCGACGACAGGATGTGGGGTCCCCGCCGGGGCGAACAGGCCGAACCATCCCGCCCGCTCCATCGCGCGGCTCCCCGCCTCGGACATTGTCGGCACCTGCGCCAGCAGTGGCGAACGGCTGGTACCGCCCACCGCGAGCGGCCGCACCTTACCGGTGGCTGCATACTTGCTGGCCGTAAGCGCCGACACCAGTCCCACCTGAATCTGGTTGCCCAGCAGGTCGGTCATCAGCGGCGACTCGCCTTTGTAAGGCACGTGCAAGACCTCGATACCGAGATCCTTTGCAACCACTTCCATCTGGAGGTGGCTGCTCGATCCCAGCCCGACCGTGCCGTAGGGCAGCGGCTTACCGAGATTGCGTGCATAGGCGACCAATCCCTTGACGTCGTTCACCGGCAGGCTCGGATGGACCACCAGGCATTGGGCGATTGTGCCCACTTCCGTAATGGCAGCCAGATCGCGCACGGGATCATAGAGGGGCTTGTTGCTGTACAACAGCGGCGCTTGCACCACACCGGTCAGGCCGAGCAGCAGCGTGTGGCCGTCCGGGGCCGCCTTGGCGACTGTGTCGACGCCGATCATCCCGCCTGCTCCCGGCTTGTTATCCACCACCACCGCCTTGCCCCAGAGCTTTGCGAGCCCTTCGGCGACCCCGCGCACCGCAAGATCGCCAGTACCGCCCGGGCTGTACGGGTACACCAGCCGCACCACACGCGCCGGAAAATCGTCCGCCTGCGCAAACGCGGACGTGCCGACCATGCTGCCCAGTGTCCCGGCGGCCAGACCGCCCCCCAACTGCTTCAATACTCGGCGTCTGCCTTCATGCATTGCTTGCCTCCATTTTCTCTCGTCTTGTCGCCGATGCATTTCCTGAACACCGGATGGAAGCAAACATATGCGAGATGACGGGTCCGCCCGCCCCCCCGGCAAGGGTGGGCTGGTGCACCCCCCAAGGCGAAACCGACGTCGGTGCCGCCGAAGTTCAGCGAGCAAGAAACAGAACAGGCAGGACCGGCGACATCGGCCGTTGACCGCCTGCACCTCATACAGCCACGCGGCACGCGAGCGTGAACCCTGGCGATCGTCACGCGCTTTCGAGGGAGAGCGCCGCCTTCCTCCAGATCTTCCCAGCTACCCAACTCGGGGAGGGGTGGTCGTCCGGCCATTCCCCGATCATGGCGCTCATAGCGGCCCGCGGCCCGGGCCAAACGAATTCAGAGCAAAGGAGAAATCGTGGAAGTCATCCGCAACGTGTACCGGGAGGATCACGAGCAGTTCCGCACCACCGTGCAACGCTTCATCGAACGCGAATGCCTGCCGCGCAACGACCAGTGGCGGGCAGACGGCATCGTCGACCGCGAAACGTGGCAGCGGGCAGGCGCCGAGGGTCTGCTCTGCACGACCATTCCCGTCGAATATGGCGGCGGCGGGGGCGACTTCGGCCATGCGGCAGTGATTGCCGAGGAAGTCGCGCGCGCCGGCCTGAGCCTTTCCTTCGGCCTTCACTCCGATATCGTCGCGCCGTACATCGCACGCCTCGGCACCGAGGAGCAGAAGCGGAACTGGCTGCCTGGCATCTGCACGGGCCAGACTATCCTCGCCGTGGCCATTACCGAGCCGGGTGGCGGCTCCGACGTGAAGGCCTGCCGCACTACGGCCGTGCGTGACGGTGACGAGTGGGTCATCAACGGCAGCAAGACCTTCATCTCGAACGGCTTCATCTCCGACATGGTGATGGTGGTCTGCAAGACCGATCCGTCGGCCGGCGCCAAGGGCATCAGCCTGATCATGGTCGAGACCAGCCGTGAAGGCTTCCGCCGCGGCCGCAAGCTGCAGAAGGTCGGCATGCACTCGCAGGACACCGCCGAGTTGTTCTTCGATAACGTCAGGGTTCCGGCCTCGAACCTGCTGGGCGAGGAAAACAAGGGCTTCGGCTACCTGATGCACGATCTGGCGCAGGAGCGCTTCATCATCGCCGTCACCTGCGCCGCCAAGCTGGAGCGCCTGCTCGAGCAGACCCTCGAGTACGTAAAGGACCGCAAGGCCTTTGGCGCCACGGTGTGGGACTTCCAGAACACGAAGTTCAAGCTCGCCGACATCAAGGCCCAGTCCGTGGCGCTGCGCACGATGGTGGACTACTACCTGAAGGAGCACATGACCCGCCGCCTGTCCGGCGACGAGGCTGCCATTGCGAAGCTGTACGCGACCGAGGTGCTGTGGAAGTGCATCGACGACATGGTCCAGCTTCACGGCGGCTACGGCTACATGCTCGAGTATCCGATCGCCCGCGCCTTCGTGGACATGCGCGTGTCGCGCGTCTACGGCGGTTCCAACGAAGTCATGCGCGACCTCATCGCGCGGAAATTGTAATCCAGCACGAGACAAGGCCAGCCACGCGGGCGGGCCTTCATTGGCTGCAAAAAGGAGATTGAACGATGGCAGACGCCAGCATGATCGGTATGGATCTCGGCAAGGGATCCATTGAGGTGGAAAAGGGCCGCCTGCGCTTCTTCGCGAAGGCCACCGGCCAGAACGACCCCGTGTACACCGACGAAGCCGCCGCGCGCGACGCCGGCCACCGCTCGCTGCCGGTGCCGCCGACCTTCCTGGTATGCCTGAACAGCGACGTGACCGCCGCGTCCGGCATCGACCGCATGAAGGTCCTGAAACTGGACCTTGGCCGCATCCTGCATGCCGAGCAAGCGTTCGACTATCACAAGATGGCCTGCGCCGGCGACACCCTCCACTTCGCCACCACGCTGACAGACGTGTACGACAAGAAGAATGGCGCACTGCACTTCGTGGTCAGCACGACGCGCGTTACCAACCAGAACGGCGAACACATCGGGGATCTGCGCAGCACCCTCGTGGAGCGTCGCGGCTGATCGTCGACAAGGAGAAAGAGAATCATGCAAGCACCCCGTTTTGACGACGTGAAGGTCGGCGACACGCTGCCCGCGCTGGCCCTGCCGGCCATCAACCGCACCACGCTGGCGCTGTACGCCGGCGCCTCCGGCGACCACAACCCCATCCACATCGACATCGACTTCGCCCGCAAGTCGCGCATGCCGGACGTGTTTGCGCACGGCATGCTGTCCGCGGCCTATCTCGGCCGTCTGGTGACCAACTGGGTTCCGCAAACCGCCGTGCGCAACCTGGCGATCCGCTTCACCGGCATCACGCATCTCGGCAACCAGCCCACCTGCACGGGCGAAGTGGTCGAGAAGTTCGAGGCCGACGGCGAGAAGCGCGTGAAGGTCGCGCTGAAGTGCAGCAACCAGTACGGCGAAACCAAGCTGGTGGGCGAAGCCACCATCGCGCTGGGCTGATTCGAGCGAGACACCGTTTCGATTGAAACACCAATTGTGTTCCCTCTCCCCTCACGGGGAGAGGGCAGGGTGAGGGGTGGTATGGCAAGCGTCCACGCAAGACAGAACCGCCGCAACCCTCACCCCCAACCCCTCTCCCGCGCGCGGGAGAGGGGAGCAAACCAACGCAAATCCAAAGGAAAAGGTAAATGACCAAACTCGCAGGGAAGTCCGCCATCGTTACCGGCTCGGGCCGTGGCATCGGCCGTGAAGTGGCCCTGAAGCTGGCGTCCGAAGGCGCCAGCGTGGTGGTGAACGACCTGGACGCCGATCCGGCCAACGAAGTCGTCGAACTGATCAGGTCGCAAGGTGGCGAGGCCGTGGCCTGCGTCGGCAGCGTGACCGCTTCCGACTTCGCCGACCGCCTGGTCGGCACCGCCGTGAAGAACTTCAAGGGCGTCGACATCATCGTCAACAACGCCGGCTACACCTGGGACAACGTCATCCAGAAGATGTCGGACGAGCAGTGGTACGCCATCATCGACTGCCACCTGACCGCCCCGTTCCGCATCCTGCGCGCGGCCCAGCCGGTGATCTCGGCCGCCGCCAAGGCCGAAGCCGCCGAAGGCCGCGAAGTGTTCCGCAAGATCGTCAACATCTCGTCGGGCGCTGCCGGCGGCAACGTTGGCCAGTCGAACTACTCCGCCGCCAAGGCCGGCATCCTGGGCATGACCAAGACGCTGTCGAAGGAGTGGGGCCGCCTGAAGGTCAACGTAAACGCCGTGGCGTTCGGCCTGATCTCGACCCGCCTGACCGAAGCGCTGGCCGGTGCCGAGAGCAAGACTGTGAACATCGAAGGCCGCGAGATCAAGGTGGGCGTGCAGCAGGCTCGCCTCGACGGCGCGAGCCAGACCATCCCGCTGGGCCGTCCGGGCACGGCCGTGGAAGCGGCAGGCGCCGTGTACCTGCTGTGCACGCCGGAATCCGACTTCCTGTCGGGCCAGGTGATCTACTGCGGCGGCGGCCCCGGCTCGAACTTCTGATCGCGTCTTTGCCGTAACGCCAGCCGGCCTGCCGGCTGGCGAGCATTTCAAGTAGTCCTGCAGCGTGCGGCGTCTGCGCGCACACTGCCCGAACAAGGTGGCGGAGACAAGCCGTGTACATGACCCAAGGCCTGCACAGGTCTATGCAGCAGCAACCCGACAAGCTGGCCATCAGCTATCTCGGTGCGAACCTGACTTATGGCGAATTCGGCAGCCGCGTGGCCCGACTGGCGGCCGGCTTGCGCAAGCTCGGAGTGCAGGATGGCGATCGCGTCGCCATGCTTGCACTGAATTCGAGCCGATACATCGAGTACTACATGGCCGTGCCCTGGGCCGGCGCGGTGCTCAATCCCGTCAACATCCGCTGGAGCGCGGCCGAGATCCTCTATTCGCTGGACGACTCCGAGACAGCGGTGCTGATCGTGGACGACAACTTCACGTCGATCGGCGCGAGCCTGGCCGCCGATTGCGGGCACGTTCGCCACCTCATCCATGCCGGCGACAGCGAGACGCCGCCCGGCATGATTTCCTGGGAAGCGCTGATCGCGGACAACGAGCCGCTCGAGGACCGCTTGCGATGTGACAATGACCTCGCCGGCATCTTCTACACGGGAGGCACCACCGGATTCCCCAAGGGCGTGATGCTGAGCCACAACAATGTGATGTCGTCGGCCTGCAACGCTGTCATGGTTGGACAGGCCGATCCGCATATGCGCCTGCTGATGTTCATGCCCATGTTCCACCTGGCGGGATTCGGCACGCTCAATTCGGTCCTCCTCGCTGGCGGAACGGCGTTCCCGTTGACGTCCTTCGACCCTGCCGCCACGCTCGAAGCGATCTCACGCCATGCCATCACCGATATCGTGGTCGCGCCGACCATGATCCAGATGTGCCTCGACTGGCTGGACCACAACCCCGAGCGCACGGCCAGCCTCGACTTCAGCTCGCTCACGCGCATGCGCTATGGCACGTCGCCCATGTCGCTCTCCTTGCTGCAGCGGGTTCGACGCGCATTCCCCAAGGTGGGACTGGCGCAATCCTACGGCATGACGGAGCTTTCGCCCTCGGCGACACTGCTCGGTCCCGAATACCACAACGAGGAATCGCTGGCCAATGGCCGCATGCGTTCCGTGGGCAAGCCGGTATTCGTGGCGGAGGTGAAGATCGTCGACGAAGCGGGCCGGGAGGTTCCGCGCGGCACTGTCGGGGAGATTGCGGTACGCGGGCCGGGTGTGATGCTCGGCTACTGGAAAAAGCCGGAGCAGACCGCGGCGGCGATTCGCGACGGCTGGATGCACACGGGCGACGGCGGCTACATGGACAAGGACGGCTTCGTGTTCCTGTGCGACCGCATCAAGGACATGATCATCTCGGGTGGCGAGAACATCTACTCGGCCGAGGTGGAAGCTGCACTGGCGAGCCATCCGGCCGTGGGGATGGCGGCGGTAATCGGCATCCCCCACGAGAAGTGGGGCGAGTCGGTACACGCGGTCGTCGTGCTCAAGCCAGGACAGAGCGCCGATCTCGATTCGATCCAGCAGCACTGCCGGGAACTGATCGCGGGCTACAAGATCCCTCGCAGCGTCGAGTTTCGCGAGGCGCTGCCGATGTCAAGCGTCGGAAAGGTGCTCAAGCACGAGATACGCAAGGAATTCGCCAGTCATCGATAACGACACGAGCCCCACTCGCTTCCACTCAGGCGAGGGTCACATTGCAGTCAGGCCGCCATCGACGGCAAGCGTCTGCCCGGTGATGAACGCGCAGGCGTCTGACGCGAATAGCGCGGTGACTCCCTTCAGGTCTTCGGGACCTCCAGCCCGATTCATCGGTGCCATGGCCGCGGTCTTGTCGCCTTCGATGGCCGCCGTCATCTTGGTGGGAAAGTAGCCGGGCGCAATGGCGTTGACGTTGATGCCCAACGGCGCCCACTCCACGGCCAGGCTGCGGGTCATATTGACTACCGCGCCCTTGCTCGCGTTGTAGGCGAGCGTCGGCATGCCTTCCGGATAGGTGCCGGTCAGGCCCTGGATCGAGGCGATGTTGATCACCTTGCCGCGCCGCCGCGGGACCATGCAGTGACGTCCGACCTCCTGCGTCACGACGAACATCGCCGTCACGTTCAGCGTCATGACCTTCTGCCAGCCGTCGAGCGGGTGATCGATCGTGGGCGCGGTCCACGAGGTGCCAGCATTGTTTACCAGGATGTCGATCGGCCCCAGTGCGTCGATCGCTTGCTGGACCATCGCCGGGATCGCCGTCAGTTCGGCCATGTCCCCCACGAGCGGCAGCACCTCCACGCCAAGTGCTGTTAGGTGCGCAGCCGCGGCTTCGAGTTCGTGACTCTTGCGGGCGGTGATCGCCACCCTCGCGCCTAGCTCTCCCAGTACCTCGGCCATCTGCAGGCCCAGGCCGCGCGAGCCGCCAGTGACAAGCGCGGTGCGCCCGCTGAGATCTTGAAGTGCGGTGAGGCTCATAACGTTATCTCGTTCAGATGTGGTGTGGGCAGGTGTCCGACCGGACATTCAGAGGAGGCTGAAGCCTCCTCATATAGAATCGTCTCGGAGGCATGGTAGTGCGAGACCGCAGCACCGATCCCACTCGCGGCGAGGGGGGCGCCTCCCGAATCTCCGCCTGCAATGTGATGCTTGCAGCACTACACTCCAGTTTCGACAATTCGACACCGCCCGCGGGAGCGTGCTCCGGATCAAAGACGCGCCAGATGTCCTCCACATTCGACAATAACGACGGGGCCACTCCTGAGCTTGTCCTGAAGACCATCCCGCCACGTGCCCCCGCACATCTGCTGGCGCGGCCCCGGCTGAGTTCAGCCGCGCCAGCGTTGAAAGATCGACAGATCACGGTCGTCCAGGCGCCGGCGGGTTTCGGCAAGACTTCCCTGCTCGCCCAACGGCGACGCGAAAACCTGATGCACGGGACTGCAGTCGCCTGGCTGGCGGCCGACGAGCGCGACGATCCCTATCGGCTGCTGCTCGGGCTGGTGCATGCGATCCGGGCGGCATGCGCGCGTCCGTCGTTCGGCCGACTGGTGCTCAAAGACGTGATGGCGCCTGTGCGCGAACTGGATGGCATGACCGCGTGGCTCGCGGAAGTCGCGCAGCTTTCGCTGAATGTCCTGCTGATTGTTGACGAAATCGAACGGTTGCCGGAAAGCGGGGTCGAGCAGTTCAATTATCTGCTTCACAACGCGCCTCCAAACCTGCAGGTCGTCGCGGCAGGCAGGCCCACACACGACCTTGCATTGGCCGACCTGATGACCTACGGTCAAGCCGTCACGGTAGGGCCGAAGGAACTGTGCTTCCGCCTCGACGAGACCATTTCGCTCATGGGAAGCCGGTTCGGTACGCGCGTCGACGCCGACCACTGCGCCCGGATTCATGAATACACCGATGGCTGGCCGCTGGGCTTGCAAATGGCGCTTGCCGCGATGGACCGTGCGACGGATCCTTGCGAGGTGATCGATGCAATGTCCGCTGGTCCGGGGACATTCCGCGATCATTTCGTCAGCCGGCTGATGGCGACGCTATCGGAAGAAGACAGTGACCTGCTTGCGCGACTCAGCGTTACCGATCTGGTACACCCGGGCCTGAGTTGCGTGTTGACTGGCGACGCGCTGGCGGGAGAGCGACTGATGCGCCTGGTGCGGGAAACTCCATTCTTCACGACTGGAGAGAATACCGCCTGGTGCCGCCTTCACCTGTCGATACTGGAAACGCTGCGTGCGCGCCTGGCCCGCCTGCCGGCGTCCGAGCGGACAGAGTTGCATGCTCGCGCCACGACGTGGCTGATGCAGCATGGCATGCTCGATGAGGCGGCGCGGCATGCGCATGCTGCCGGACAGCATCAAGTCGCCTACGACCTGGCCGAACAATGTCTCCACGACGCCGTCACCCAGGGGCACCTGAATGCGGTGCTGGACTGGCTACGTCTGCTGCCGGCGCAGGAACTGGAACGGCGCCCGCGCCTGCGGCTCGCCGCCGCCTGGGCGCTGGCGCTCGGCACGCGACATGGGGAAGCGCAAGAGCAGGTTGCGCGGATTCTTGCCAATCCCCTGGCCGACACCGCGTTGCGCTATGAATGCGCGCTGATCACGAGTGCCGCGGCGTTCTACTCCGACGAGATCGACCGGTACATGGAGATCTTCGAACCTTGGGTCAACTCTCCACCCGGTAGTCCGGCGTGGCTGGCGCAGGCTCACGCAAACCGGCTCGCGGCACGTACGATGCTTCGCGGCGAGCCGGCGCTCGCGAGGCGCGTCCTGCAATCCAGTTCCCCTGGCGACCTCGACAAGCGCACGGCCTTTATCGGGCGCTGGGGCGACCTCGCCGCTGGCCAGAGCTATTTTCTGGAAGGCAAGATGCATCTCGCCGAGCAGGCGCTACGGCCGGCGCTTGAGAGTACCGAGGCCGAGCTTGGCCGGCGCCATCCATTGACGAGCATGTTCGCGGCGATGCTCGCCGCAGTTGCGTATGGCGCCGATCGCATTGACGAGGCTGCCACGCTATTGGCGAATCGGCTCGATGTCCTCGAACGCGCGGGCATGCCGGACACCGTCATCATCGGCTACCGCACGGCGGCGTGCGTTGCCGCAGCACAGGGTGTTTCGCCTCGTGCACTTGATTTGCTTGATACCCTGTACACAATTGGCAAGGAACGTCGCTTGCCCCGACTCTGTATCGCCAGCCTCGGGGAACAAGTCCGTATGCATGCTGCCCGGTTTCACGCCGAGACCTGTACTGCACTGGTGCGACGAATGGACGAACTTGCGGCGTGCCACGATATTGCGCAGGGCCCCCTCTGGAATCGTTCGGTTGCCATGCTGCTATCGATGGCACACGCCCATGCCGCAATTGCCGCCCGCCACTGGCATGATGCCCTCAAGCCCCTCGGCAAGGCTGATGAACTGGCCGGGGAGATGAACATGCACGCCGTGCGCATCGAAGTCATGGCATTGCGTGCACTGGCCATGGAACAAGCACAGGGCAATGGCCGTTCGTTGCTGCTCGAGGCAAGGAACCTGGCTCAGGGCTGCAACCTGACGCGGACCATGATGGACGCGCATCCGGCCATAGCGACCTGGGTGGAGCGGCTGAAGAGCGACGAGCCGGAGGCTGCACCGGGCGCTCTTGCGGCTTCCACCCAGCGCGTCGTACAAATGCCGGCGCCGCGCACGGGAGAAAGACCGCGCATGGTGCCGACCACGGTTCTCACGTCGAAGGAGCGAGCGGTCCTGGAGTTGCTGGCGCGGAATCTGTCGAACAAGGAGATTGCGCTGGCAATGGAAATTGGCGAGGAGACCGTCAAGTGGCATCTGAAGAACCTCTTCCGCAAACTTGATTCCAGTTCGCGCAAGCATGTGGTGCATCGGGCGACGGCACTCGGCCTCCTCGAAACCGCCTACTGACAGGGTAGCCGGGCCGGCAGGACTGACTGGCGAAAGTGCGCCGATTGTGGCGCATGCGGCTCGTATGCTCGATAACCCTCCCCCTCGACGATGGGGGGAAATCGATCAGCCGCCTTCGCTATGCTTCGCCCGATAACGCGTCACCTGGCTGCACCCGTTCCCGGAAGAGGGAGCCTCCCGTGCCGGTGACCGATACGATCGGGGGCAACATGAAACTGGATAGCTATCGTGGCCAGGCGGTCATGATCACTGGAGCCGCAAGCGGTTTTGGCGCACTACTCGCAACAGAGTTGGCCGGAATGGGAGCCCGCCTTGTCCTCGCGGATCGCGATGTACAGGGGCTGGAGCGGGTTGCTGGAACATTGCGCGACAGCGGAGCCGAGATTGTCGCGCTGCGTTGTGACGTGACCTCGGAAGCCGAAGTCGAATCGGTGGTGGCTGCAGCCGTCCGGCGCTTTGGGCGGCTCGATGTCGGCATCAACAATGCTGGCATCCTGGTGCCGATGAAATCGCTGGTCGACACCGAGGAAGCCGATCTCGACATCAGCTTCGCGGTCAATGTGAAAGGCGTGTTCTTTGGCATGAAGCATCAGATTCGCCAGATGCTCGTGCAAGGCGAAGGCATCATTCTCAACGTGGCGTCGACCGCGGGAATTGGCGGCGCACCGAAGCTCGCCGCCTACGCGGCCGCAAAGCACGCAGTGGTAGGCCTGACGCGAACCGCCGCGGTGGAATACGCGCGCAGGAATATTCGGGTCAACGCCGTCTGCCCGTTCTATAGTGCAACACCGATGGTGACTGAAAGCGATGTCGGCGAGAAGCAGGATTTTCTTGCCCAGGGCTCGCCGATGAAACGGCTCGGGCGGCCCGACGAGATGGTCGCTGCGATGCTGATGTTGTGCGCCAGGGAGAATTCCTACCTGACGGGGCAGGCTGTTGCAGTCGATGGCGGCGTTTCAGCCTTTTGAGTGACCCACGGACGAGCAAGGCATGGCCGCGCAGCGGCGCCGGCCAGCCGACGATCCCGTTCCGCGCACGGATGAGCTGTGAATTCAACGCCCAACGACCGTCAGGTCAATGCCTCGCCCGGGGCAAGGCTGCCCGAACGCGGCAGTCCTCGACGCCTGCGTGCCGGGAGTCTTGATCCGGAAGCAGATGTGCTTCTGAAAATGCTCGGCGTGATGAAGCGGAAGGCGGTCAACCACTTCAACCTTCCTCTGCATCGAATGGTCTGGCGTTCATCCGCACTTGCGCTCGGTCGCGCGGATGCGGTGGCCAGCGTCGAGACACTGGACATTCCAGGGCCATTCGAACCGATCAGGATCAGGCTTTATCGGCCATCGGCGACGGCCGAAGCTGCGCCTGCGTTCATCTGGTTTCATGGCGGCGGCTTCGTCATGGGCGGACTTGCGACCGCTGACGCCATCTGCCGGCACATCGCGCTTGCCAGCGGCGCAATTGTCGTGGCGGTGCGCTATCGGCTGGCACCGGAATACGACCTGTACGCCGGCCGCGCCGACTGCATGGCAGCGATGGACTGGATCATCCGCGAGGGACACACGCTAGGAATCGATGCCGCACGCCTGGCCGTCGGCGGCGACTCGGCTGGCGGCAATCTTGCCGCTGCCGTGACCCAGCGCCATATCGCGAGCGGAGGATCGGCGTTGCGGCTTCAGGTGCTGGCTTATCCCGCTACGAATCTGGTCGACGACTTCGCGTCAACGTCCGAAAACGCAGACGGGTACATGCTGACGGAAGAAGGGATTGACGCATACCGTGCTCTGTTCGGACACGAACAGGCGGACCTTGCGGATCCCTGGATCTCGCCGGCATTTGCGCCCAGTCTCCATGACTTGCCACCGGCGGTCGTCGTGACGGCGGGCTACGATCCGATCCGCGACGACGGCCTCGCCTACGCCGGACGCCTGCGCGAAGCCGGCGTGCCGGTCGAGCTGCTGCACTATGCGGGTCAGTTCCACGGCTTCCTGAACTTCGATGGCGTCCTGCAAGCTGCACGTGACGCGCTCGACCGCATCGGCGCGGCATTGCGGCGTTCGTTTGGCCAGCATGGCGGCGAAGCTGCAGCGGTCATCGACCGTACCGTCGAGTTGACGGTGTTCTCCGATCGCCGCCCCGCATTGCCGGGACTACCCATGGGGCGCAATCTGCTGGTCGCCTCGCTCATGCTGGGCGAGCGTCTCGAAGCCTGGCGCTGGACCATGACGCGCTGTCTGCTGCCCGGCAATGGATGGATCACGCTGCAGGGCGCCCTGCCCCTGGTGAGCCCGGTTGCCGCATACCTGGAGTGGCTCGCTCGTCATTATGTACAAGTCGAGGCAAGCGAGACCTACCGCACCAGCGCAAACGGAGGTTCCTGTGGAAGCTAGTCCACTGCGTCATTCGAAAAGCACCCCCGTTCGACTGCGCCTCGAGGCCGCATGCGTCGTTGCAAATGCTCGCAATAGCCCGCTATTGCTGCGCTTTGCGCCTAGCCTGCGACCTCGACGCACAGCCGCCCGGGTGCGTTTTCTCTGACGCAGCGGACTAGCGCCACGAAGGTCGCGGGGACACGTCGTTCCAGCGCATGAATCGTATCGACAGTCAGGACATTCCCATGACCTCTTCCGCATTCCCCGACCCGTTCCAGATCTGGCGCGAAGCCTTGTCCCGGCTCGAGAGCGATGTCAACACGCTCGCCACTGGCACCCTGAAATCACAAGAAGTGCTCCAGTCACTGCATCAATTCTCGACCGTCTCGCTGAATCTGCAGCAGGTATTCGAGAAAGCACTCGAGGAGTACCTGCGCCGCAGCCAGTTGCCGAGCCGAAAACAGGTCTCCGAACTCGCGGTGTCCCTCCGCCGCATCGAGGACAAGCTCGACCGCCTGTTGCCGCCCGACGCATCCGCCGGATCGGTGCCACGGCCGGCACGAACACGCCGACCGCCTGGCACCACGCCGTCATCGGTGCCCGCCGAGGGACATGCACCCGCCGACACCACGGCGAGGGACGCGCGCCGCGGCCCGCGTGCCGACAAGGGCTGAACGATGGACACCAAGCCTGCCAACAAGCGTGCGGACCCGGCCCTGACAGAGCGCTTGCAACTTGAAGTCGAACGCGCGGTGCAGCGCGGCCTCAAGGGGATGGAGTTGTTCGGCATTCAGCCGCCAGCGGTCGGCCGGACGCCGAAGACCGTCTTGCACCGCCGCGGCACGCTGGAACTGGTCCACTACCGTGCGATCGTCGACGAAGTCTATCGCGTACCGATCCTGGTCGTGATGGCCCCGACGAACAAGGGATACATCTTCGATCTCGCACCGGGGCAGAGTCTCATCGAGTTCCTGCTCGGGCGCGGCTACGACGTGTATATGATCGACTGGAACGCGCCTGCCGACGACGAGCGCGACCTCAAGATCGAAGACTATGTTCTTGATTTCATCCCCGACTGCATTCGCCGCGTGCAGATGGACTCGGGCGAGCACGAGGTGACACTCCTCGGCTACTGTGCGGGTGGCTTGCTGTCGGTGCTCCATCAGGCACTGCATCCGGATGGCCCGGTAAGGAATCTGGTCTGTCTTACGACGCCTGTCGACTTCTCCAGGATGGAACTGTTCCGCTCGCTGTCGGACGAGCAGCATTTCGACGTCGACCGGTTTGTCGAGCGTGTTGGCGTCGTGCCGGCGGAAGTGGTCCTCGCCGGCTTCGACTCGTTGCGCCCGGCGAGCCGCATCGTGGGGCAGATCCGGCTGTGGGACAACCTCTGGAATGACCAGTTCGTGAAGGGCTACCGGATGATGGAGCGCTGGGGCAACGAGACGTTGCCGCTGCCCGGCGGCTATTTCCGTCAGATGACCAGGGAGTTGCTGACGAAGAACGCGTTGTATGAGGGCGTGCTGCACATCGGCGGGCGGCATGTCGACCTTGGCCGCATCACGGTGCCAATGCTTCACGTCATCGCGCAATATGACCACATCGTGCCACCGGCGTGCGCGCGCCCGCTGGTGGAGCGCGTCGGATCTCGTGACAAGGAGGAGGTCGTGCTGCCGGGTGGTCATGTCAGTATCGCCGCCGGCCCGAACGCAATCAAGCGCATGTGGCCAATCCTCGACTCGTGGCTGGAGATTCGCTCTATATGACAAAGACATCACGCATCTATCCACGCCGCGTCGACTGCGGTGGTACGCAGATCGAGATCGCACACATGACAAGCGGCGACCGCGATGCGGTCGTCGCATTCGTCGCAGCGTTGCCGGTGCACGACCTGTTGTTCGTGCCTCGCGATATCAGCCATCCGAAGGTCATTGACGCGTGGATGCAGGCGCTCGGCAGCGGCGAGGTGGCGAGCCTGATCGCGCGCGACGGCAACGTGGTCGTCGGCTGCACGGCGATCGTCACGGACCCCCTGAGCTGGTCGAGGCATGTCGGTCAAATGCGCGTTCTGGTTTCGCCATTGGTACGTGGTGTGGGGCTCGGACGCGCGCTGATCCAGGAATGCTTTGCACAGGCACTCGACCTCGGACTGAAAAAGCTCGTTGCACAGATGACGACCGATCAGCATGCGGCGATTGCAGTGTTCGAGGAACTGAGCTTCCGGCCAGAATCGCTGCTGCACCAGCATGTAGCCGATCGCGAAGGCCGCATGCACGACCTGGTGGTGCTCAGCCACGACGTTGACGCGGTGGCGATGCGTCACCAGCTCTACGGACTGGACGAGGCGCTTGGATAGATCCTCCACCAAAAGAACAGAGACACGATGCACATCGAACAACTTACCTGCGCCATTGGCGCTGAAATTTCCGGTGTCAGCCTGGCCGACGCGAGCCGTGACGGCGACCTGTTTGCGGAAATCAAGGCCGCGCTGCTCAAGCACAAGGTCTTGTTCCTGCGCGGCCAGGACATCGCCCGCGCCGACCACGTGGCCTTCGCCCGCCGCTTTGGCGACCTGGAGGACCACCCCGTGGTCGGCAGCGACCCGGACAACCCCGGCCTGGTGCGCATCTACAAGTCGCCCGAATCCCCCATCGACCGGTATGAAAACTCCTGGCACACCGACGGCACCTGGCGCGAGGCCCCTGCGATGGGCGCGGTGCTGCGCTGCGTCGAATGCCCGCCCGTCGGCGGCGACACCACGTGGGCCAACATGGCGCTGGCCTACGAGAAGCTGCCGCAGCACATCAAGGACCTGATCGCCCCATTGCGCGCGCGCCACAGCATCGAGTGCACCTTTGGTGCGGCGATGCCGATCGAAAAGCGCCACGCGCTGCGTGCCCAGTACCCGGACGCCGAACATCCCGTGGTGCGCACCCACCCCGAGACCGGCGAGAAAGTACTGTTCGTGTGCGGATTTACCACGCATTTCACCAACTTCCACACCCAGGGCAACGTGCGCGTGGGACAGGACTTCGCGCCCGGCTCGGCGCAGTTGCTCCAGTACCTCATCAGCCAGGCCGCCATTCCGGAGTACCAGGTGCGCTGGCGCTGGAAGCCCAACGACGTCGCCATCTGGGACAACCGTTCCACGCAGCATTACGCGGTGATGGACTACCCACCCTGCCATCGCAAGATGGAACGCGCCGGAATCGTTGGCACCCCCACCTACTGAGCTCCGACCACCCCAGGAGAAATCGCCATGAACTTCCTCGACGGCCACCTGTTCCCCGAGAACATGCCCCCGCTGATCATTACCGCCGCGCCCTACGCGCCTTCCTACGTGCCGTCGGACTTCCCCGGCGAAATCCCGGTGACGATGGAAGAGCAGATCCAGATGGCGGTGGACTGCTACAACGCCGGCGCGACGGTGCTGCACCTGCACGTGCGTGAACTGGACGGCAAGGGCAGCAAGCGCCTGTCCAAGTTCAACGAACTGATCGCCGGCGTGCGCGCCCGTGTTCCGGACCTGATCATCCAGGTGGGGGGCTCGATCAGCTTCGCGCCCGAAACGGACGGCGCCGCCGCCAAGTGGCTGTCCGACGATACGCGCCACATGCTGGCCGAACTCGACCCCACGCCCGACCAGGTGACGGTGACCATCAACACCTCGCAGATGAACTTCCTGGAGCAGTTCGACTACCGCGACTGGCAGGGCAGCTCGCTGGATGACCCGGTGGTCTACGAGGCCTACAAGGAAATGACCGTGCCTGCGCAGCCCGGCTGGGCCGAGGAGCACATCCGCCGCCTGACTGCCGCGGGTATTCAGAGCGAGTTCCAGTGCTACAACCAGAACAGCCTTGAATCCGTGGAGCGCCTGATCCGCCGCGGCGTCTACAAGGGCCCGCTGGTGCTGAACTGGGTGGCGATCGGCGGCGGCATGGATTCCCCCAACGTCTACACGCTTGCCAACTTCGTGCGCGGCGTGCCCGATGGCGCAGTGCTCACGGTGGAAAGCTCGGTGCTCAACACGCTGTCCGTGAACATGATGGGCATTGCCATGGGCTTGCACGTGCGCACCGGCACGGAAGACAACCTGTGGAACCAGACTCGCACCGCCAAGATCGGTACCGCCAAGCAGATCGAGCAGTTGGTCCGCATCTCGGACGAACTGGGCCGCCCGATCGCCACGGCCAGACAGGCACGCGAGATCTGCCGCATCGGCGTGTTCTACGACACGGTGGAAGAAACGCTGGCGGCCAACGGCTTTGCGCCCAACGCCCCTGGCCGCCAGCAGGGCTTCCTGCGCAAGAGCGCGTAGGAAATGCCCACGGAGGAGACGCCAGGCAACGCCATGAAAACCGTAAAAACCTTTGGTATCAAGCTAAACTGCTATGCAACCCACTGTCCTTATCGTACCCGGCCTGCGCGACCACGTTGATGCCCACTGGCAAACCCTGCTGGCCGCGCAACTGCCCAAGGTGCGCACCGTGCCGCCCATGGGGCGAACCGGCGCGGGCCTGGACCGCGCGGCGCGCGTGGAGGCCATCGAACGCGAAGCCCAGTCCATCGAAGGCCCGATCGTGATCGTGGCGCACAGCGGCGGCTGCCCCATGGTCGCACACTGGGCAGCGCAGACCACGCGACCCGTGAAGGGAGCGCTGCTCGCTGCCCCGCCCGAGCTCGACCAACCCATGCCCGAGGGCTACCCGCCCCTGGCCGCCCTCCGGGAGGGCGGCTGGTTCCCCGTGCCCATGCAGGCCCTGCCCTTCCCCAGCATCGTCGCGGCCAGCCGCAACGACCCGCTGGCGCGCTTCGCGCAGGTGGAGGAGATGGCACGCATCTGGGGCAGCCGCCTGGTGGACCTGGGCGAAGTGGGCCATCTCAACCCCGCGTCCGGCTTTGGCCCCTGGCCGCGCGCCCTCGATTTCATCGCCGAGCTATCGGCCTAGTCAGGAGAATTCTCATGGTCAAGGCAGTACGTTTCTACGAAACCGGCGGCCCCGAAGTGCTGCGGGTCGAAAACGTCGAAGTCGGCGACCCCGGTCCGGGCGAGGCGCGCGTGCGCCATAGCTTCATCGCGCTGAACTTCATCGACACCTACTTCCGCACCGGACGCTACCCGCTCGACCTGCCCAGCGGCCTGGGCTCCGACGCCGTGGGTGTGGTCGAGGCCGTGGGGCCCGGCGTGGACTACCTCAAGCCCGGCGACCGCGTGGGTTATCTTATCGGCCCGCAGGGCGCGTATTCCGAAGTGCGCGTGATGCCCGCCGCCGTGCTGATTCCGCTGCCCGATGGCATCAGCGATCGTAGCGCCGCCACGCTGATGATGAAGGGCATGACGGCGCAGTACCTGTTCCGCCAGGTCTACCCGCTGAACGGCGGCGAGACCATCCTGTACCACGCCGCCGCGGGTGGCGTGGGCCTGATCGCCTGCCAGTGGGCGCGCGCCCTGGGCGTAACCATGATCGGCACCGTGAGCACCGACGAAAAAGCCGCGCTCGCCCAAGCCAATGGTTGCACGCACACCATCGTAACCTCTCGCGAAAACACCGTGGAGCGCGTGAAGGAACTCACCGACGGCAAGGGCGTGAAGGTGGTCTTCGACTCGGTGGGCAAGGATACGCTGATGACGTCGCTCGACTGCCTGCAACCGCGCGGCAGCCTGATCAGCAACGGCACCTCGTCGGGCCCGGTGGTCGTCGATTCGCAACTGCTCGCGGCAAAGGGTTCCATCTGGATGACGCGGCCTGCGATGATGCACTACATCAACCCGCGCCCGCACATGCTGGACATGGCCAGGGAGCTGTTCGACCACGTGCTCGCCGGCCGCATCGTGAGCGAACCGCAGCAGGAATTCGCGCTGGAAGACGCGGCCAACGCGCACCGTGCCCTGGAAGGCCGCAAGACGGTGGGCTCCACCATCCTCGTGCCCTGACAGGCTTGACTCGCCCAGCCCCTCTCCCGCTCGCGGGAGAGGGCGCCATGCAAGGCAATTCACAGGATTTTCCCCACGGAGACTGCAATGGACCTGAGCTCGGCGACCCATCTGCGGACCAACCCCGACGACTACCTCTTTGGCAAGCGCCAAGCCTGGTTCGCGTTTTTCATGACGGTGGCCCTGATGCTGGTGGATTACATTGACCGGCAAGTCATCGTCTCGCTCTTTCCCCACCTGAAACAGGAGTGGGGCCTGTCGGACAAGCAGCTTGGCGCGTTGGTGTCCGCCGTGTCCGTCACCGTGGCCGCGGGCGCCGTGCCGATCGCGCTGTGGGCCGACCGGACCAGCCGGGTCAAGAGCATCGTCGTGATGGCCACCGCGTGGAGCCTGGCCTGCATCTCCTGCATGTTCACACGCAACTACAGCCAGCTGCTCATCGCGCGCGCCGTGGTGGGCGTGGGCGAGGCCGGCTACGGCTCGGTGGGCGCGGCGCTGCTGACCAGCCACTTTCCGGAGCGCATGCGTTCCACGCTCATGGGGGCCTTCTTCGCGGCAGGCTCTTTCGGCTCCGTGCTGGGGGTCTTTCCAGCACAGTGGGATCCGAAGCTTGGAATTCACGTGACTTGAAGTCGCGGCC
>JADMIO010980251.1_pt1 | contig 28371 bp, 31 predicted proteins | sample 8958161 | NCBI WGS metagenome assembly JADMIO01 (sample SAMN16585339, study PRJNA669376) | soil metagenome | isolation source: Crop rotation soil | place: USA: Cullars Rotation, Alabama | collected 2011 | reverse complement strand
GCCGCGACTTCAAGTCACGTGAATTCCAAGCTTCGGATCCCACTGTGCTGGAAAGCGTACGATCTCGTGCGGGGTTACAATCTGGGTGGGAGCATTCTGTCTGCAGCAGAAGGTCCCTTTCCCCGAGGTTCAAGCGATGAAAATACGACTCCTGATCACGGTTCTCGGTCTGCTCCTGGTGATATTGCTCGATCCGGGTGAAGGGCAAACTCAGTGGGGAGGCGGAGGCGACCGGGGCAGCCGCGGCGGTGGCGGCGGTGGGGGCTTTGATCCCGGTGCCATGTTCGACGGCATGGCCAAGGGCAAGGCCTACATCACCCTTGACGATCTGCCGCCGATGCCGGGGTTCAAGGAACGCATGACGGCCTTCATGCAGATGTCGAACATCCAGGACGGGAAAATTACCAAGGACCAGTTCGCCAAGTATCTGGAGATGCGCCGATCCGGGCAACTCGGGAACACGCCGCCTGGAGGGGGCGCTCCCGGTGGAGTGGCTCCCCGCGGAACAGGTTTGACGCTGCAGATCACTCCGCCGGGTGGGCCGACTCCGCCCGGCAGCACGACCACGCAAACAACGCCGGGTCAGACCGATCCTCAAGGAGGTGGTGCCCCGCCCGGTTATGGGCAACAGCAACAACCCTGGGGCCAGCAACAGTATCCCGGCGGAGGTTGGGGACAGCAACAGCCCAGACAGTGGGGTGGGGGAGGATATGGCGGACAACAGACGCAACAAGACCCCGAGGCCGAGGCGATGATCAAGTTCAAGGAACGCGATCAAAATGGTGACGGTGTCCTGAACAAGGACGAGGCCAGTCGCTCGCTACGAGAGGAATGGGCCACCTTTGACAGGGACCAGAACGGCCTGATCGATTTCAACGAATACAAGGAATACTACAAGGCCCGAGACGCAAGCCAGGGGGGCGGGCGCCAGTGGGGCGGCGGTGGCACGCAGTGGGGCGGCGGAGGCGGTCAATGGGGCGGCGGTGGACAATGGCAGCCCCAACAACAGCAAACACTGCCTGTTGAGGAGGAAGAGAAAAGGCCCACCGTCTACCGCAAGGGCAAACTGCCCAAGGAACTGCCCTCGTGGTTCGCGGAATGCGACACCACCGGCGACGCTCAGGTCGCCCTGTATGAGTGGCGCGCAGCCGGCAAAGACTCCGCCGAGTTTGCCGCGATGGACCGCAACGATGACGGCATTTTGACGGTGGAAGAGGTGCTGTTCAGTCTGAAGTCCTCAGCCTCCAAGGTGAGCACGACCGAGGGCGGCGGGCGCGGTTTCGGCGGGCGCGGTTTCGGCGGACGAGGCGGTTCGACCGACGGCAGCAGTCGCGGTGGTAGCGGCAGCGGCAGCGGTTCAGGCTCCGGTTCGGCGTCTTCCTACGGGAGCGACGGCGGCGGGCGCTACGGCAAGAAAGATAGGTAGACACGTTCCACCGCGGGCGGGCACAAACTGAGTTTGTGTCCGCCTCGGCTCGCTTCTTTGCCCGACACTTCTTGTTGTTCAACTGCCTGGCACCTGCTCCAAGTCTTCCTCCGTCCTTCGCGCTGTCCACGCGAGGAACTCCAGAACGTGAGGACCACGACCCGGCGGCCTTGCTGACGGGGCGTACCTGCAATGGAATAGGATGGTTGAAAAGTTGAGGAGGTTCTCCTGTTTCGAGCAGGAGTGCCAAAATAGCGCGCACCGGACCGTCAACATCGAGGCCTGTTCTTTTTTCTTCCTCTTCAGTTGAGAGGGGCGAAATGAGTTGAGGGTAAATTGAGCTGCGTCCCCCCTTTTTTTCTTAACATGATACGCTATACGATTATTGCGGACTCGGCTGATCCTTATTCAACGTTCTTTTTCTTTGGCTTGGTGGCTTTGCTTTTTTGTGATGGACCCCGGCCTGGCCCCACAGGCTTTCTTTTGGCCTTAGAACCTTTCTTGTGTGAATGTGCGCCGAACCGAACCAGCACTGCTTCAAGAACTTTAAGTTTGTATTTCTTCGCTTCTTGAAAGGGAGTCAGTCCAAGGGCGTTTGGAACGTTAGGGTCTGCACCATGACGCAATAACAATTCAGCAGCGTCAGCGTTCTTGGCACGGTTGATAGGCAATTCAGGCCAAGACTTGCTGGGAGAATTCGGACTCACGCCGTTTTCGAGCAACAGTTTGATTATCTCTGGCGAACCAGCCTCTTGTTGATGAATAACTGCCAGCAGGAGAAGTTCGCCAGGATCAGGGTGCTTAGACAATTGTTTAGGATCTGACTCGATAATTGCTCCAGCCTGTTTTACATTGCCTTCGATTATAGCTGATCGAAGATCTTGTTTGCTTACCGTTCGCTTCAATAATTGAGCTGTTTCAGTAGTCTCCGGCCTCCCGACCTCAACGTGGTCTATTGCGGTCATCAAGGGAGTCTTTCCTTGCTTGTCTTTCGCTTCAAGGTCCGCTCCACGGTCAATTAGCAACTTGACTGTTTCAACACTGCCTGCTTCTGCTGAGTAATGCAGAGGGGTTTTGCCTCCGTTGTTCTTTTCATTGATCCGCCCCCCTTTATTTAGGAGAAGTTCGCAGACATCACGCTGGCCCTGTCCAGCCGCAGCGTGCAGCGGCGTGTCGCCGATTCTCGACTTCTCATTGACAGAATCGGGAGCGTCTCTCAAGATCTTAGAAAGCAGTTCCATGTCCCCATTCTCGGCGGCGGCAATAATCGGTGGAGTGGGTCTTGTTTTGCTCACGTTGTTATCGACCTGCGTTATAGTGTACGCGCCCACCGACTCATCTACTCGACCGGAAGTGCCGCTTGCAGGGGCGCACATCAACCCTGGCGATCTCCCAGGTTCGCCGTAGCTCTTGCTCCCCTGCGTGTGCGCGGCTCCCTTCGCCGGACCCGGAGCCGACGCGCGAAACAAAGGGGACGCAGCTCAATTGTCCCTTGCAGGGGCCGCCCATCACCCCTGGAGATCTCCTATGTCGCACCTGCTTGTGTGAGTGCAGTCTCAAGGTCGTGTATCAAGGCGACATCGTCACGGAACTGATGCCGTCTCACCAGTTGTCGCTGACCCCACAACCCGACCGGGGAGTCGTCGTTTGGCCCTCCGGCGACATGAATCCACATCTCGGCAGCGCCGCGAACACAGTGTAGATTCGCTAGGCAACCCCGCTCTGGCAAGCTCGTGGTATCATTGATTTGGGCTCCGCATTGCCTGACAATCCCGGGCAGGGCATGATAAACAGCCCGAGGACAGCGAAGCGCGAATCCATTCTCCGGCCAGGCAAGTTCCCCTACCGGGTGGTCACTTGCCCAGCAGGCCGAATAGCCGTTAACGTATCCGATGGACAGCCACGGTGGGACGTCGCTACCACCCCAAATCACGGCGATGTCCGAGGCGGCACCCGAGTTAATGTGGCACAGGCCAGCTGCTTCCAACTTAGAGGTGAACCTAAAGGCTTCGCTTCCTGACATGAAGCCGACTCGCAGGAGGTGTTCGTCTTCGGTGAGATTTGGGAGGTCTTGGCACGCGAATCCGTCAAGGCCGCCCGGAAAAGAGCGCTCGACGGCAGCTTTCCTAATGATGACGTTTACAAACTCAATAGCGACCGCCATTCCTTTGCCTCCGTCCTCGAACATCAATCTCACCGACCGGCTCACGCGGGCACGGCTCTGAAGCATGACAAGAGTCAATCGTTGGTCGATCTGCTGTCGCTTTCGAGTCGGGTGGTCCCAAACGCTCCTGAAGTGCTTCAGCTTCGCGCGGATCAATCTCGCAAAATATGTCGAAGCCCAAGGTAATGCCCCGCAGAGCCATCATACCCGACACTTCCGGCGCCAACTCGAACCCACGGTTTACACATCGAACAGTCACATCACAAATAAGGTCCACGGCGAACTGAGAAGCCAGGGATGCCCAAACCGACTCGTCGGTGGGAAGGTTTCCCAATAGCGCCTTGATCGCATCGCTGATTGTGTTGTCCGCGCCAACTGGATAGTCCAGTAACCATGACCCCGTGCGAGCAATCCTTCGGGCCTGGCCTGTCGGGGACAGAACCGGCTCGCCCTTGCGCCGGCTCCGCGATGGTTCGCAACCCAACGCGCGGGAGACAGCATTTGGGTCCAGGGCATCCCCACAGACCCGTAAGCAAAGGTGAGATTCGTCCGGGTTGCCTCCAAACCAAATGGTCCCTTTCTGGCCCTGCGGAATAACATTCGGCATCAGACTTCACCAAAAGGCCGAACTGCAAGTTCCCCATCCAGCTCACGCGGGCGCGGCGAGGAAGCGTGAAAAGACTCAATCGTGTGGCCAAGTTTGCTGGAGTTCCTTGCTCTCCGATAACCACCAGCCGTTCGAGTGAGTCCCGAACTACGCCAGTCGCTCTACGCTTCACCCTTGGCAATCAGTTCTCGGGCCAACGCCTCTTCGTCTTCCGAGTCAGGGCTCGGAAAATGCTTCCAGACTGCCATCTCGGGGATTGGCTCCCCGCGCCACTCAAGGTAACACTTGAACGCCTCGCCCCAACTATCTGCGTTCACCTGCCACACCACCGTGGCCCCAGAGGCCAAGCGCCGCCGAGCCTCGTGGTTGATGATTGCAAAGAACATACCATCGCTCCAGGCTTGGTGTAGCACCGCGCGCCTCCGAACATCGCCGCCCGCGTCCCCGAATACCCAACTCACGCGACCCAGACAGCGAACTTGGCAAGACTATGTCGCATGGCCAGCCTGGAGCAGCGGCCGCCGCCGCTGCTACCAATAAACGTACCTGATCGATTCCTGTTTCTGTGGTCCCAGGATGGACCACGCCACTAGCACTTGCTGCCCTTCGACAACAAGCGATGCCGTGTAACAATCCTCTCGGCACAGGTGCGGACTTACCTCGTGCCATTCACCATCTGCATTTGGTGCCATTTCGAACAGAAACACTGGGTTCTCAGCTCCAAACCTTAGATGCTCCAACCGCAACGAAGCTCCGGTGTTGGACCATCGGAACACGTTCGCAAAGCGAATCATCGCACGACCTGGCGACTGCCACGTCCCGGCCTCATCGAACACAACTACTCGTGGTTCGGGTTCAGATACCATCACCGTGCCTGTACCGATACCGTTCCAGCCTGTGGCAGCTTCGCTTTGAGCTTCGAATCGAAGCGCGCTCACCACCTGCAACAGCGACCAGACCTTGGCTATCGACGCCATCGCTTCAGAACCTTCCAAGTTGGTCGGGCAAGGACACTCAGTCTCCCGCGCCCCCTCGCCTCACGACTCCACTTGCTCGCTCTGCTGCTCGCAGTCACAGGGTTGGCTCACACCTCGCACCTTCTCTGTCAGCCCACGAAGGCTGTGTCAGCGAGAAACTTGTTGGCACTCGGCGGTAACCCACACACCTGACAAAGCAAACTAGCTCGGTGGTGGGTGGTCCCGCTCCCGCCAGGCCGCAGGACTAACTTGAGCCGGGTGGAAGACCTGTTCGAACCATCGCCCACAAGGCTCGCAGAAGGCGTAGTCAGCTCCACCTGAACACTTTGAGCCATCCTCGCGCCGACCAAGCCAACTGTAGCCGCCGCGCATCTGGAGCGCGCGTCCACAACGAGGACAAGGTTTCGGCGGAATCACTCCCGTCAGTAATATCTCGCGGATCTCGGCCAATGAGTCCACGTGTGAACCCTCCATCGCCGAACCCTCGCTTCTCCTCTCCCGCGCCCGCTATCCTACTGCCCTTCCGCCGCCTCCGCAAGAAAAGTATCGGCCCGGCGAGATGTCCCGGTCCCAGTGCCACAACCGTTTCGCGCAACTTGTGCGTCGTGCGTGTTTCGTCTACAATCTCCACCACTTCCTGCCTCGCTCCCAGCACGGCCGGGCGGGCGCCTATTTCATGTTTCATGCCTCTCCACGATCGCTGCAGGTGCGGAGCAGAAGATCAACGAACGTCCCAACGGTAGCCGAGGGCCTTCCCGCCTGGAAGAGGCCGCACGACAGGCGCGACAGACTGGAGAAGGCGAAGGGGGATGTGGTGACAGAGGCCGACTGGCTGGAATGCGACGACCCCGACAAGATGCTGCGTCTCCGCCTCCTGCGACACAAACTCAGCGACCGCAAAAAGCGCTTGTTCGCCTGTGCCTGCTGTCGGCGCATCTGGCACCTACTCACGGACCACCGGAGCCGAGCAGCCGTTGAGGTTGCGGAGAGGTACGCAGACGGCCTCGTCACCAGGCAAGAGCTGAGCGCGGCGAGAGATGCCGTTCGACATGCTGTGACCTCTCCGGTCCTCGCCTGCGATGCTCTCCTCGGTCCCGGTAGGCATTGTTCGCCCGGCCCTGTCGCAGCAGGCGTGGCGTTGGTCGGGCATCGCTCCCTCCGAGCGGTGTCTCATTTTACGGCGCTGTTTGTAGAGGAGGTCGCAGGTGATAGCGCGGTCTTCAAGGCAGAACGAGCAGCGCAGGCGCGCGTGTGCCGCGAACTGTTCGGCAACCCGTTTCGCCCCGTGAGCATTGATCCTCGTTGGCTGGTGGCGAACGACGGCCTGGTCCCCAGAATAGCGAAGGCGATCTATGATGAACGGGGTTTTGAGAGACTGCCGGTGCTGGCAGACGCGCTTGAGAAGGCGGGATGTGACGACGCCGAGATGCTCGCACACTGTCGCCTGCCGGGCGATCATGTTCGCGGGTGCTGGGTCGTGGATTTGCTGATCGGAAAGGAGTGAGGGGAGTAGACTATCTGCTGTGGCGGTGCCAACCCGAATAACCGGCAAGGGAATTCCGGGACCGAGGACCCACTTGCCTCTGTCCCGGTCTCCTTGACCGCCGTGCTGGAATTGATGGCTGAGCAGCTCGACCACCTGAACGCCCGCCGCGCATTGTTTCTTGAACTGAGGATAGCTCCACTCGAAAAGAAGGAGTAGAAAAGGTGCTGCCCCAAAACCGCTTCTTGTTGTCGTTGCTCTTCGTATCACTGGGCGCCCTCTGGACCAACGCGCCGGCTCGCGCGCAAGACGATCAGCCCGAACCAACGCCCGCGCAGCTCAAATCGGCTCAAGATGCCTTTGCCGCCCTTGGAGCAAGCTATTACCTGAAAAATGACGCTCTGTCTGGGCGCTCGTGGCACGAGTTCACCTTGCCGGAAACGACGAGAGATGATGATTTGGCTCGCGTACCGGACCTTGCGTTCCGATTCTCACTCAATCTCGCCGGCACAAAGATTACAGATGCCGGGCTCGGCCACCTAAGCAGGTTAAAGCACCTCCAGGAACTCGACCTGGTGAACACGGCGATAACCGATGCCGGTTTCAAACGCTTGAAGGAAATCAAGCACCTGAACAGCCTCACCTTCAACTGCAAGGACATCACCCGTGCAAGCCTGCGCGAACTTCAGGGACTTCCAGAATTGTATTCACTACGCATGGGCCTTGACCTTGATACAGATGAGGCCTTGAAAGACCTAAAGGCGCTTGGACAATTGAAAGCACTCGATATCGGCGGCACAAAGATCTCTGACAGTGGCTTGAAGCAAATCAAGGAAATGAAGGGATTACAAGCTCTTTGGATCGCGGACACCAGCATTTCGGACGCGGGCATGAAGGAGATCAAGGAACTGCCAAAACTACAGAGCCTAAATATCATGAGTACTTCTGTCACTCACGTCGGAATGGCAGAATTGAAGGACCACAAGGCATTGACAACGCTTGTCCTAAGACCAAAGGAACTGACGGATACTACTCTTCGAACGTTACGGACTTCTGGTCTTTTACACAAACTTTGGAATGCAACCGCTGAAGGAGACGCTCGTGCCCAAACTCCGGAGGACGTGACCTCGTTTGCATTGACGAACTGCGAAATCTCGGATTCCGGCGTCCAAGAGCTAATCGAATTCAAGAACTTGCGGCACCTGAACCTCAGTGGGAACAGAAAAATAACCGATGTGGGATTGAAGCACCTGAGCGATCTTGTCAAACTGGAATCTCTTGACCTGGGCTTTCTCAAGGTAACCGATCTTGGCTTGGGAGAAATAAAACACCTGACGAAGATGCGCTCCTTAGGGCTTGCGCATACACAGATCAGCGACGAGGGGCTGGAGCATCTCAGCAATATGCTGAACTTGCAAAAAATAGACGTCACCCGGACTCGTATTTCGGCAGCGGGCTTTGTTGGACTAAAAGCATTATCGAAATTGGAAAGGTTACGTGTGAGTGCAACGCAGATAAACGATGCCATGTTGGCAGTGTTGCGGGAAAATCGCTGGTTGCACGCGTATGAAGGAGCACACGGAAAAGGTGGTGAACGAGCGCAGAAGGACGAAGATGTCGTATCGTTCTATCTGGCCAACAGTCCGATCACGGATGCGGGATTGAAGGAACTCGAATCGATGCCGAAACTGCAGGCGCTCGATCTCGGAAACACGCGAATTACCGATGACGGCCTCAAGCAACTCGCGAAACTAAGAAGCTTAACAGGGCTTGGTCTCGGTGGAACACAGGTTACTGACAACGGCATCAAACAGCTCAAACTGTCCTTACCCGAATGCAAGATCGTCCGGTGATACAGGAGTGAATGAGTACAGGCTCTGCTAACTCAGGAGAGCCGACTGCACCAACGCCGACATCCTGAACCACCTGCGCGGGCCTGGACCTCACGTTCGCGGGTGCTGGGCGGTGGATTTGCTGTTGGGGAAGGAGTGACGCCGTGACTGAGGCCGAATGGCTCGCTTGTACCAACCCGACGCCGATGCTGGAGTATTTGCAGGGCAAGGCAAGTAACCGCAAGTTGAGATTGATTGCCGTGGCTTGCTGTCGTCGGGTGTGGAGCCTCTTGTCCGACAAGCACAGCCGGAGGGCGTTGACGATTGCGGAGCGGTATGCCGACGGCGAAATCTCTGAGGAAAAACTGGGCTTCGCATGGGGCGATGCGAGACGAGCGGCACAGGTTGCCCATCGGCGGGAGGAAGAGACAGCTGAGGCGTCGGCAATGTGGGCAGTGTCCATGGTGTGCGAAGCAGACATCGGCAGAGCGGTGGCGGTGGCGGGACTGGCAGTAAGGTGTGAGGCATTCCCGGTCGAACAGGGCCGTCTGGCTGACGCCCAGCGACAGCAGTCACTGCTGCTTCGGGACATTGTGAATAATCCATTCCGCCAGGTCATCCTCGCCCCAGCCCGGCTTGACCGGCAGGACGGCACTATCCCGAAGCTCGCCCAAGCCATCTACAACGACCGTGCCTTCGACCGCCTCCCGATCCTCGCCGATGCGCTCGAGGAAGCGGGCTGTGACAACGCCGACATCCTCGCTCACTGCCGGGGACCAGGGCCGCACACAAGAGGTTGCTGGGTCGTGGATTTGCTGCTCGGAAAGGAGTGACCAATGAACGAGGACGAGTGGGCGGAATGCACCGATCCGACCCTCATGCTGGATGTTGTACGTGGTCCTAAATCTGTAAGGACCAAGGTTATCTTTGGCAGGGAAGTGCCAGTTGAGGGCTTCTTTGATCGACGGACCAGTGACCGGAAGTTACGGCTCTTTGCCTGTGCTTGCTGCCGCCGCCTGTGGCGGTTCATGGACGACGCTCATTGCAAGAAAATCGTTGAAGTCAGTCAGTGGCTCGGCTGTGGTGAGAGCTTACTCGATTTGCCCCTCGATTCTTCCTGGAAAGCCGTGGAATTGGCTGAACTGGCCGCAGATGAGCCAGTGGAGCCCGAGAAACTGCGGGTCGCTTCGGAAGCTGCTGATGCCTTTCACGTTCCTCCTCAGCAGTACGCTGCCTGCTACGATCCTGGCATGGGGCCATTCGACACCGAACTGATGGCTTCCGGCCACACCGCATACGCCGCCTACTATGCTTGCGACAGTGACGCCGCTTGTGCTGTGTCTGGCGTGGTTTGGGAAACCGCCTATGCTGTGGCCTATCTGCGAACCACGGAACCTCGCCAGACAAAGGCAGGAGGAGATACCACTGAACGGGCGGCTCATTGTGCCTTGCTGCGAGAGATTATCGGGAACCCATTCCGACGCATCACTATCGCCCCCGCCATCCTCTCCTGGCACGACGCCACGATCCCAAAAGTTGCGCAGGCCATCTACGACGACCGCTCCTTCGACCGTCTGCCCATCCTCGCCGACGCCCTGGAAGATGCGGGCTGCACCAACGCCGACATCCTGAACCACCTGCGCGGGCCTGGCCCTCACGTTCGCGGGTGCTGGGTGGTGGATTTACTTTTGGGAAAGGAGTGAGGGCGTGACGGAAGCTGAATGGCTTGAATGCACTGACCCAAAAAAGATGTTGCGATTTGTATGGAAACAGAAGCGGCTCATCGGAACTTGGCGACACCGTTTGCTCGGATGGTTGAGACATACCAGCATCTCGGTCAGTGATCGAAAGCTCCAGATGCTGGTCTTAGCTTACAGCCGTCGCCATCTCTATTTGATCAATGACGAACGCGATGTAAAAGCGATTGAATTGGCAGAATCTTATATAGAAGGACGTGCTACCGAACATGAGCTCCGAAAAGCCAGCGCGGTTTGTCAAACCAGGGAGTCTTTATTTGCAGGAGAAACGCCTCATCCTCCTCTCGCTTATTGGGTGGCTGATGCCTGTCTCAACCCTTTGAACGTTATTGGTGATCCTTGGGATTACCAATGTAGTTTGGCTGAGTTCACAGTGAGTATGATCGTCACCGTTGTTGCTCATGCTGCTGCGCCTGCCCCTAAAGGATCCGAGCAGTGGCTCCATGAATGGAAAGGCATCTGTGCCTCAGAGGCAAATGCACTCGCGATAATGCTACACGACATACTCGGCAACCCTTTTCGCCCTTTAACCATCGGTCCCTCGTTGCTGACTTTGTACGAAGGCACCGTGGTTAAGCTGGCCCAAGCGATCTACGACGACCGTTCCTTCGACCGCCTCCCCATCCTCGCAGATGCCCTGGAAGATGCGGGCTGTGACAACGTCGAGATCCTGTCGCATCTGCGCGGGCCTGGGCCGCATGTGCGCGGGTGCTGGGCAGTGGATTTGCTTTTGGGCAAGAAGTAACGGTTCACCTTCACGGAAGGACATTCACAGTATACTCTGAGGTTTGACGTGGCGTTTTCGGGAAACGACCTGCGGCAAGCATCCAGGGGAATAGAGGAACGACATGGGCGAGTGGCGGCTGTTCGATGAGACTGCCCCGTTGGAAAACCTCGATGACAGCCACCGCTACATCGTCATCGAGTCGGAGAAACAACTCCGCACCGAACTGGATTTCTGGCGTTGTCAAAAACCGAGCGCCATCTGCCTTGTCAGTCCTGCCGACGAACAACTCAAGATCGGCATTGGTGGCCCCTATTGTGGAATCCGATGGACCAAGCCACCGATCCGAGAGAACTTGAAGATGCCCATTGCCGACCCCAGAGTAGTGGATCAAGGAATTGAGTTCAGATGGCAAGGACAGGAAATGGGATTTCGCTCTCAGCACATATTGACTGTCGATGAAGCCGTCCCCGTCATCTTGTTCTTTTTCACAAATCATCGACTAGCGGATTGGGTGAAGTGGTGGTGTTTTGCCTCAGTCGGAACTGGAATTTGCCTTCCTGGGAGTTAGCGGCAATACTCTTACGGAGGTCATTCATTCCATGGCTCGCCAACGTCGTCACTTTACTCCTGAGCAGAAGGTCGCTCTGCTGCGTCTCCATTTCCTGGAGAAGAAGCCGGTCTCCGACATCTGTGAGGAACAACAACTGTCCGTCAACCTCTTCTACCTCTGGCAAAAACAGTTCTTCGAGAACGGTGCCGCAGCCTTCGCCAACTCCGGCAAACGCCTCCAGGCCGTGCAGGACGCCAAGGACCGCAAGATCGCTGCTCTCGAAGACAAGCTCCAGCGCAAGAACGAGGTGCTCTCGGAACTCATGGAGGAGCACGTCGGCTTAAAAAAAGAGCTTGGGGGGCTCTGACCGGCCTCTGGGTCCCCCATGACATCCGCGACCAGATCGTTGACTTTGTCAACAAGTGGTCCGACAAAACCGGCCTGACTGTCCTGACCTTCCTGCTCTGGCTCAGCCTCGCCACCTCCAAGTGGCATTCGTGGAAGAACCGTTACGGCAAGGCCAACGAGCACAACGCCTGGGTCCCTCGGGACCACTGGCTCGTCCGCCACGAGAAGGAGGCCATCATCGCCTTCCATGAGCGTTTTCCCCTGGAGGGCTATCGCCGCCTGGCCTTCATGATGCTCGACGAGGATGTCGTGGCCTGCAGCCCCGCCAGCGTGTACCGCGTCCTCAAGGAGGCCGGACTGCTGGAGCGGCACCACACCAAGCCCTCCAAGAAAGGCACGGGCTTTGAGCAACCCCTTCGGGTGCATCAGCACTGGCACGTGGACGTCTCGTATCTCAACATCGCGGGTACCTTCTACTACCTGTGCAGTCTCCTGGATGGCTGCAGCCGCTTCATCGTCCACTGGGAAATCCGTGCAACCATGAAAGAGGAGGAAGTCGAGCAGATCATCCAGCGGGCCCGGGAACGCTTCCCGGGGGTGACGCCACGTATCATCTCGGACAACGGTCCGCAGTTCGTGGCCAAGGACTTCAAGGACTTCATCCGCATCTGCGGCATGACGCACGTGAAGACGTCGCCGTACTATCCCCAGAGCAACGGCTATGCTTCATCTTGCACCTCTTTCGACACATCAGCGACAACCTTGGGAAAACGCCGGGGATCAGTCCGTTTGGTCCCCTGGAGCTTGATCGGCTTCTGCGCGCCCACGGGCTCGTAGAGGTACTCATGTTTGTCGTTGTAGGCAACCGCTTTGACCAAGCCGCTTCTACGCCAATCATGGACCGTCGTCCTTGAGATGCCGAGTTGTTCAGCGATCTCCTGCTGGGTCAGCATACCGGCTTCCCGGAGTCGTTGAAAGCGACTTTTGAGGCGATAGTCACGCCGCAGACGGTTGAGCGTACGCAGCGTAAAGAGCCGGCCCTTTCCGGACCGCCAGCCTTGTTGGTTCAGCAGTGTGACAATTTGCCCCTCTGTGTGTTCATCCAGCAGTCGGTCAATCTCTGCTATCACCTCCGGGCGGGTCTGCCACCCTGCCCAGGATGGTCGCGGTAACGGCAAACACAGAGTCCGCATCGCCCCGCCCTTGAAGCGTACCTGGACCATTAACTGCTCGTCCTTGCGCAAGGTGACATCCTCGATCAAGAGACGAACCATCCGCTTCCGCTCTCGCTCCGGAGTGCGAGGATCTTGCCAGAGCCGCGGGAAGTCCGTCGTCAACGCCAGCACCTGCAGGCGGCTCGGTTCGTCCAGCACCGTTCGATCGGCTTGCCGTTGCCGCTCATACTGTTCCTGCGCCTCGGTCAGACCACGGAGCTTGTCATTCCAATCCGCTTCCAACGCATCGGCCACGAAACGGTTGTTGGGGTCCACTTGCAAGTAGCGCCGCTGTGCCAGGTCCGCTTCGTAACGGGCACGCTCCACCTGCTGCTGCCGCAAACGATCCGCCTCTTCCAGTCGGTGCTGTATTTCCTGCTGCACCGCGAGAGCCACTTCCAGAGTCAGCGGTGTCACCATCTCCACCAGCACCAGACCGATGGCCGCGTCGATGCTGGAACCTGGAATGCTTTGACAGATGCGTTTGGCGTTTTCAATGCCCTCCCGTTGACACACATACGTCGGACACAGCCCAGCCTGGCGGGCATGGTAGCGGACCGTCATCCGCTGTCCGCAGCGACCGCACAGGACCAAGCCCTGCAACAGGGCTGGTCCTTCTCCGGCAGGGCTTTGACGACGGTCCTGACCGCGAGCCTGAGCGTTCTCCTGCAAACGTTGTTGGTTGCGCTGATACTGCTCCCAGGTGATGTAGCCGGGGTGCGCGTCGGGCAATAATGTCTGCCACTCTTCAGGCGGTAACTTCCTGCAACTGTCATGGCCGTTCTTGCTCTTGCAAGTGCGCGTGCGACCATGAAAGAAGGCGCCGGCATAGCGTGGGTTGTGCAGTACTTGCAACGTCCGCGACTCGACCAAGGGCCCCCAGACCAGCTCACCTTTGCGCAGGCCGCGCCGCAGTCGCCGTGGGAAGAGCAGACCGTGTTCCCGAAAGTACTTGACGGTGGCACAGGCCGAGCCTGTGCGCTCAAAGGTGGTGAAGAAGACTTGCAGCGACTGTTGCACTTGCCGGTCGGGGTCCAAGACGACCCGCACGAGTGCATCGTAGACGAGGCCCACCGGCAGTGGGTTCTTGAGCTCGCCCCGCTTGGCCTTGTTCAAGATGCCCCCACGAAGACGTGCGCGCAGGACGTGAAGCTCTGCTTCTGAAAACGTGCCTTTTAAACCAAGCAATAAACGATCGTTAAAGTGGCTTGGATCGTACAACCCATCTTCGTCGAGGATCAGCGTGTCGGTCAGCGCACAGATCTCCAGGAGACGATGCCAATCACTACAGTTGCGCGCCAGGCGTGAGACCTCCAGGCCCAGCACGATCCCCGCGTGTCCCAGGCTGACCTCGGTGACCAAACGTTGAAAACCTTCCCGATCCGCTGCTGACGCGCCGGACTGTCCCAGGTCCGTATCGATCGTGATGATACGCTCGATAGGCCAGCCCAGGGCCACAGCGCGTTCGCGCAAGGCATATTGCCGTTTGGTGCTCTCGGTGTTCTCCAGTACCTGACGCAGCGTGGATTGCCGGACGTAGAGATAGGCGTTGCGTTGCAAATGGCTCGCGGTAGCCTTCTGCGGCATGCTGTTCATGAAAGGACCTCCTGTCGAGAGCTGAGGACCATGGTGACCAGAATGTGAGTTATTTGCGGGCGTAGCGACACAGGGATAGACGGTTCCGGGAGAACGGGCGTCGGTGCTGTGCCAGGCCTCGGCGGCGCGGCCGTTGCTCGCTGGGGCCAAGCCTTCATCCAGGCAACCAAGCCGTGGCGGATCACCAGGGCACGACCCCAGCCACCGCAAGCGGGAGCCAATCCTTCTTCCAGAACCTGGCACCGCAAGTCTTCGTACCTTGTCGTCCACGGCTCCTCAGAGCGCGGGGTATCGGCGACAAGCGTTGTCTCCTTTTTTTTCGTCGGCGTGCCAGCGCCCGTTCGAGGCTGCGTGGATGCACAGTCACGCCGAATGTTTCTTCGACCAACACGCACAAGGCAGCCACTCGGAGTGCCGAGGACCGCTGTTGCAACACAAAGTCCAGGATCTCGTCCGAAAGCTTGTGAGCGTGGTGTGGTCCCGGACGCTGCGAGACCAGGCCCGGCAAGCCGTGCTGTTGGTAGCTTGCCTGTGCTTGATAGAAGGTCGGGCGGGAAAAGCCGAAGGCGCCTGTGACTGTCGTGATGGCCAAGCCCTCGACTTGCACACGGCGGAGCATCTCGTATTTGACCTGGACCAGGTCGCGCGGGTCGAAGAACTCGTGGGCCTGAAACAAGGAATCGGTCACATCCTGGGGATGAGCATGGAGCACACCCTGACGGCGCAGGGCCTCGCATTTGGCGTCCTTGGGTACGTTCATGAGGGCCTCCATGCAGTGCGGCGAAGGGTGTAAGGCCTATTATGCCGTCGCGGATTGGCCGGCCACGAAAAAACCGCCGTAAGTCATTGTCGAATAAAGGAAGCAGGCCGGCCGGCCGGATGCGTACCGAAGTAGGGATCACGGGTGCTTCCGGCAAAATCTCCTTTACAGCAGCGGCGTTATTGGCTTGACAGTTGCGCCCCTGGACGTGCGTTGTCATCCGGACACTCCTTGCTGGAGGCCGGCGAGAAGTCGAGACAATTCCAGCAGGTCCTGAACGCGGAAAGCAGAGCGACCCGCCGAGATCACGACGAAAGGATCGGGTGAGGACAGGCTGGTCCACGCGGCGGGGAGAGAAACGAGTCGGCCCTCGTCATCGTGGAAGTAGACGCGGTTCTCTCCCCAATTGTGCCGGTACGTCACCAGGGTGAACTCACGGCCGAGAAGGGGATGAAACGGATGGGTAACCCGAAAAGTTCGGCTCGCACCGTCCAGATCGGGTGCAATTGGCAATGCAGGCGAACGGCAAGATCGAACGCTTCCACCGGACGATCAAGGGCGATTGTATTCGCACCGAGACGCCGTTGTGCCTGGAGGACGCACGACGCGTGGTGGGGCGTTACGTCGAGCACTACAACACGGTGCGGTTGCACAGCGCCATCGGCTATGTGACCCCCCAGGCCAAACTGGAGGGGCGTGACAAAGAGATCTGCGCCGCACGCGACCGCAAACTCGAAGCAGCGCGGGAAAGGAGGAAACAAGAGCGTCAAGCGCAACGCCAGGCCGCTCTCGCCGGCCAACCCGAAGTCACTACAACGTAATCTCAGAAGCAGCGAAACCAGCACCAGCTAACACCCCGAGGGCAAACTTCCAGTTCACGCTGAACCAATACAGTGGGAGTTCAAGCAATAGCGTTCTGTTCCTGAGCATTCCCTTTCCCTTCCACTGTTGCAGAATTAAGAACTCAGAAACCCATTTGAATAACCCTGCCAACTCTCCACCCACCTCTCTTCCTTCTTGCACTGTGCCGACCACCTATTCTTGTGTCGTCGTCTGCTACAGCGGCGTGCTCGTCTCACTTTTGTTTTGGATTGTAACGACGACGTTCGTTTGGCTCGTCACACACAGGATCGTCGAGTATGCGGATGACAATCTCGTCTCCTACAGAGAGGGACTGCTCGATCCATAGAAGTCGCTCTGACAAATCCTTGGCATGAGTGACCACGCCCCTGACACTCATCCTCATTTCTTCTTCAATCCATTCTTCTCGCGGTAAGTCCTTTGGGCAAAGTGTCGGATCATGCTTGGCCCAGGCAGTCGAGCAGATCAAGTCTGTGAATAGTACTCCTCGTTCACCCACCCCTGCCGTGCACACGACCCTCCCGTTGATTGTGACTTCAAAAGCTATCATAGGACTTCCCTCTCCCGTATCCCGAAGCAACAAGAGGCCCGTCGTCGTATCCCTCGATGAAGGCGATCATCAAATTGCACCGACATTCTCATCCGCTGCCGCATGTCCCGATTGCCACGACGCCCACGGCCAACACGACCGCGTGGCTTCGTCCCTCCCCGCCCTCACCGAACCCAAAACTCCTTCAAGCGCTCGCTCTGCCACGCCGTGATCGCCACCGCTAGGGCCAGATCGTCGTGCGCCCCTTCGCGCCATCGCTCGACCGATGCTGGAAGTGAGAGATCACGCGGATCAGATTACGCACGTACAAGCTTGACTTCCTGGCGGTCATTCTGGATAGCGATGCACCTCCCCTTCGGCGCATCGTCAAGCGAGTCATCGACGGGCCCCCGGGACAACCGATAGCGATAGCCGTCAGGTAGCTATCTCCCAAGATTCAAAAATGACATCGAGATGGCCGACAGAAAGCACAAGGTACAAGTAGAACGGCCGTCGAAATGCCGAATCTCCAGGTTTTGCTCCTGCGGTGTCGTAGATCATCTGCACTGAAGAAGTCTCAAGTCGCTTTTCGATCCACTGGTTCAGGAAAGGATGTTCCTGCAGCATTTGAAAACTGTAGATTTCGCATCCTTCCACGGTCTCCCCCATATCTCGGCAGAGCAAGCTCTGGCGAAACGAACAGAAATGCACGGCCTGGAGCGTCAACCGTAAGGCGGGATCACCTTCCAACTCAATCACCATTGTGCGGGCAAAAAAAGGCCAGTCGATAGAGGCGATGCAGCGACCATACGTCATTCGACTAACCTGTTCGAAGGTCGGTTTCATCTTGTGTTCCTTGCATGCACGGTCCAGGAGGTGGAGGCACCGAGATCGAGGGCCCCGGAGCACGCAGCACTCAGTAGTTCCGCAACGAACGCCCATACTCTATCACGAACCGCACGCTGTTTCCAGGCACCGGACACCGCTCCGCCTGCCACGCGGCGATGGCCATGGCCAGCACCAGATCGTCGTGCTGTCCCTCGCGCCACGCCCCAAACGTCTCATTGGCCGCGGGCGTGATCTTCACCTGGAAGTTGAGCAGCTCCCGCACCAGAGTCTGCGCTTCCGGCAGGGCCGGGGCCACCCTGAGGCGCCGCGCTTGCAGCAACACCTGCAGCGTGCTGACCAGTTCCTTCTTCGGGACGTTCCGGCCGCCTGCACCATCCGGGTGCGCCTGGTGCCCGCGGTGATCGTGATCGGACGGATCTCGGCCGCGATGGGCGCATTCCGCAGCATGTCGATGACGGGCCTGCCCACCCCGGTCTGGTCCACGGCCAGGATGGTGTCTTCCAGCGGCGGTCCGGAGAACAGCGCCCCCATGCGCGCACACACCTCCGTGTACGGCGTCCCCAGCGGCAGACGGCGTAATGGTTCGCCTGGCGGCGCCGATCATCAGGGTCCGGCAAGCGCTCGCGTTCCAGCACCGCCAGGGCCGTGAAGTCCTGCGCCTGCCCCAGGACCAATCCCGAGAAATACTCTCGCGGCACCATCGTCCGACTCCCGCTCACACCGCGAAGACGCGCCCCACCCCGCCTCCAGGAGCGGCCGGGGCCGTGTGTCCTCGTGGGCCGCAGGTGCGACGCTGGACCAGGCCCAGTGCTCGGCGCGCTCGACCGTTGCCGCGGTTCAGGACATGGTAACAGTAGCCGCCCAAAGCAACGCGCCAGGTACGTGGTATGCGAATCATTATCGTCCGCCCACGCGAAAAAGGGAATGAAAAAGTACGCTGCCGCCTTTTCTTTCCCCGGCTTGGTTCCGACCAGGGTGACAGTTTTTGTGGCGGCACGTTTGCAACGTGCCTTGCGCCACCGGCACGTTGCAAACGTGCCGCCACAGTCAGCGTGACCCGCAACTGCTTTCCTGCAAACCAGGCCCCAGGCGCGGCAGGCAGAAAGTCGCGGAGGAACAGATAAGGCACGGGGACAGCGTTCTCGCTCGCGCGTTGGGCTAACGGCCGGCAACGCTCTTTGTGCGCGCAAGACCTCCCTCCTCTCTCGGGCTCTTTTCTTTGCAATTCCAGCCGCCGAGCCGAACTCGCAGGCCTCTGGCGTTGTCCTAATACGGGATACTATACCAGGCCGGAAAAGCGCAGCGAGGCAGCGCCGAAACACAGGCGTTTCGGCGCCACGGCGACGCGGGCCGGCATTTCCAAGAGGTGACGTCATGGACACGATGCAGGCAACGGTGGAGACTGAACGTACCACGACCAACGCACAACAGGACACAGCCGGACAGGAACAGCCACAGCGAACCGCCGACGGCAAGTTCGCCCGAGGCAACAAGGGGGGCCCCGGGAACCCTCATGCCCGTCAGACGGCACAGCTGCACCGGGCGTTTCTGGAGGCGGCGAACGACGAGGAGATGAAGGCCCTGGCGCGAGCGCTGCTCGAGCGGGCCAAGACAGGAGACAACGCCGCGGCCAAGTTAGTGCTCACCTACACCATCGGCAAGCCGGCGCCTGCGCAGGACCCGGACACACTCGATCAACATGAGTATCGGACGCTGGTCAACAACAACGTGCCCGACGGCGAAAGCCTCTCCACACTCATCGGAGGCTTCCCCCTCGACCTCCTCCTCATGATGGTCCGCGCCATGCTCCCGGTACTGTTTTTGTGTGGCGCAGTCCGTTATGTGGCTTCCCCATCCGGTTCGGCAAAAAAGCTTAGCTCCCAGCGATTTCTCGCGTTACATAAGTCCCTTTGTCAATGTCCATGTGGTTTCCTTTTCCCTCCCTGTTGTGGGGCTCGCGTATGTTTGAGCAACTCTTCAAGGGCACACACGCCTTGGCACGACAGCAGAACGGCCCGCTGGCCGAGGAACGTCAGCGCTACCTTTTTCACTGTGCTGAGCAACACATGGCTCCCAAGACGTTGCACGACATCGCCTTCTACATTCTTGCCGCCGCCGACACCTTGCGCCTGGCCGAACGGCCCGATGACTTCATCACTCCAGACGAGATCAAGGCCGCAGCGGACCGCCGGGCCAACCGGCACTCCGATCCGTCCTTGCAGCAGACCGTGAGCGCCTCGTGGCGCCGGTTCACCTGTTGCGCTACGCGTTGGCTCTCCTTCCTCGGTCGGCTGCAGCCTCCCACCCCCCCCCCCCCGCCGTATGCTGAGCAGCTCACCAAGTTCGCCGACTACATGCGTCTGGAACGTGGCCTGTCACCTCGAACCATCGAGGGCCGCTGTCATGCGCTTCGCGAGTTCCTTGCTCGACTCACCAAGGCCGGTTTGCGGCTCGACACGCTGACGGTCGCTCAGGTTGATGACATCCTGGTTCGGAAGGTTCAGGAAGATGGCTACGCGCGTGTCTCCGTTCGGTCCTATGCCTATTGGCTCCGTGCGTTCTTCCGGTATGCCGAAGGGTGTGCGTGGTGCCGCCCAGGGTTGGCGGCAGCCATCATGGCCCCACGCGTGTTTCGCGAGGAAGCCATTCCAGCCGGCCCCTCTTGGGAGGACGTCAAGCGGATGCTCGCGGCGACGCAAGGGAATCACCCCTCCGACATCCGCGCACGAGCGGCACTGCTGCTCCTGGCTGTCTACGGCCTCCGCGCCGGGGAGGTTGTCGGCTTGCGTTTGGAGGACTTCGATTGGGAGCGGGAGGTACTCACCGTCCACCGCGGCAAACGACAACGGCCGCGGATCTACCCCTTGTGTCGATCGGTTGGAGATGCTGTCCTCCGCTACCTGCGGGAGGTACGTCCCCGGTCGACTCGGCGGGAGCTATTGCTCAACCTCCGAGCACCGTTCGGGCCGCTGAGTTGCGCCGGCTTGGGCTTCGTGGTCCGGCCGAGGTTACGTGCCCTGGGCGTGAGCCTACCGCACTACGGCCCCCATGCCCTCCGGCACGCCTGTGCTACTCACTTGCTGGAGCAAGGCCTGTCTCTGAAAGAGATTGGCGACCACCTCGGGCACCAGTCGCCTGAGACGACTCGTCTCTACGCTAAGGTCGATCTGCTCGGACTGCGAACCGTCGGGGATTTCGATCTGGAGGGCCTGCTGTGAACCTCGACGCGTTGATCACGCACTATGTTGCCTTCCGCCGGACGCTCGGCGCGCGGTGCTGCAGCCAGGAAGAGCACCTCCGATCCTTTTGCCGGGCTGTCGGGCCCCAGACTCGCCTTGCCGACATTGGGACCGACGTCGTCGCCAAGTTCTTGGCCGGCAGCGGTCCGGTTACGAGTGTTTGGTTCAACAAGTATCACACCTTGAAGGGCTTCTTCCGTTTCGCAATCAGTCGTGGGCATCTCACCGCAGCCCCGCTGCCGACGACCCTGCCGCAGCGTCCCCCGCCGTTCGTCCCGTATATCTACACCCGGGATGAGCTGCGCCGCTTGCTGGATGCGATCCCGTCCTTCCAGGCCTGCAACGCCCTGATTGAGCCGGAGACCTTGCGGGCGATGCTGCTGTTGCTGTATGGGGCCGGTTTGCGCGTCGGTGAGGCGCTGGCTCTGTCTGTCGCGGACGTCGATCTGGCGAACGCCCTGCTCATCGTCCGGGATAGCAAGTGTTTCAAGTCCCGCCTGGTCCCCGTTGGGCAACACCTGGCAGGAGTCCTGGTCGAGTACGCCCGCCGGCGGGCGGTAGCGCATCCGGGAGACGACACGAGCAGTCGCTTCTTCCTCGGCAGGCGTGGGGGCCCGATTCAGCTGCATACGATGAGAGCCACGTTCAGGCGGCTCACGGAGCACGCTGGGATACGGCGGTCGGACGGTGCTCGCTACCAGCCCCGGCTCCCGGATCTTCGGCACGCCTTCGCCGTCCACCGCCTGACGGCGTGGTATCGGCAGGGTGCGGACGTGCAACGACTCCTGCACCACCTCAGCGTCTATCTCGGGCACACGTCGCTGGCAGCCACGCAGGTGTACCTGAGCATGACTCCGGAATTGTTGCACCTGGCCGGCGCGCGGTTTGAGCAGTACGCCCGAGGGGAGGACGACCATGCGTGACGCTTCCTTGCTTGGCCCGTGGGTGCGCCGCTTCCTGATGGAGCACGTGATCGGCGAGCGGAACCTTGCCCAGAATACCCAGCGGAGCTACCGCGACACCTTGCGGCTGTTGCTCCCGGAGGTCGCCCGGAGCCTCCGTAAACCGATTGATCGTCTGGCCGTGACCGACCTATCGGGCGACCGCGTGCGACAGTTCTTGTGCGCGTTGGAGGAGCAGCGGGGCTGCGTGATCGCCACCCGGAACCAACGGCTGGCCGCGATCCACGCGCTGGCTGGGTTCATTGGCCTGCACGCTCCGGAATTGGTCGAATGGTGCGGGCAAGTGCGGTTGGTGCCGTTCAAGAAGGCCCCGAAGGCGCTGGTCACGTACCTGGAGAAGGCGGAGATGGAGGCGTTGCTGGCAGCGCCGGACCTGACGACCGCGCAGGGCCGACGGGACCACGCGCTGCTGCTGTTCCTGTACAACTCCGGCGCCCGGGCGGACGAAGCAGCTCATGTGTTGATTGCGGATCTGCAGTTGGGACTGAAGCCGGAACGTGACCCGTCGTCGGTATTGATCCGGGGCAAGGGGAGCAAGCAGCGGCGCTGCCCGCTGTGGGCACGGACGGTGAATGAACTGGCGGCGCTGGTGCAACGCCGCGGTCCAGGCGAGCATGTGTTCCTGAATCGCTGCGGCCAACCGATCACACGGTTTGGTATCCATACCCTGGTGGAACGCTATGTGGCTCGGGCGGCGGAACAGGTGTCATCGCTGACCGCCAAGAGGGTGAGCCCGCACACGATTCGCCACACGACAGCGACCCACCTGCTCCGTTCCGGGGTGGACATCAACACGATCCGCGCCTGGCTGGGGCACGTGTCGCTGGCGACGACCAACATGTACGCGGAGGTCGATCTGGAGATGAAGGCCAAAGCGCTGGCTGGTTGCGCCATCGAGGAGGAAGAAGAGCCGGAAAAACCGTGGCACGAAGACAAAGGCTTGATGGAGTTCCTGCGGACACTGTAGCTCCTTTTATGTGGTATGCGGTTTGGGCTTCACCCACAGGAACAAGCGGTCCCTCAACCGACACCACATAACGAACTCGGCCACACAAAAAGAGTTATGTGGCGCGCCACATAACTGTTTGAAGAGAAGAGAAAACAGGTCGCCGAGGAGCTCCTCGCGGCAGACCAGGACGAGAAAGAAATGGAAGCAGCGATGCAGGCCGAGGCCGCGAGCGGGACGGCAAGCCCAGCAGCGGAGAGCAGCGCGAGCGCGGCCGAGACGGAGCGCCCGGCCTTCATGCAGGAGCTACTGAAGAAGGACCAGGAGGCCCAGGAACGCAACAGCAACAAGACAGCGCGCAGTGAACGCAAGGGCGGCGGGAAGAAACTGCGCCGGGTGAAGCGGTCTGTGGAAGAACTGCAAGAACAGGTCCAGGAAATCAACACCGTCCTGCGCATGCTGGTACAGTTCCTGAACCTGGGTGGTGAAGAGCAGCAGGCAGCGCCGGGGGGCGAGAGCCGACCGGGTGACTTCGCCAACAGTACGAGCCCGTCACCAAACGGCAATAACCGCTGTGCGGCAGGGCTCGGCAGCGGTACGAGCCCGTCACCAAACCCTGCTATGTCGGTAAAGGAATGATGATGTAATTATGGACGCTGAGCGCGATCGCCGCAAGGCGATTTTTTTCAGGGAACTCCACCACCGAACCAGGCGGCCAAGATCGATCTCTGTCAGGGGCTGTGTCACCGTTTCGCCAACGTGATAAATGAGGGGAAGACCCCAACCTGCTTCATCAGGCGTGGTGACCCAACAGAGCGCCAAGGTTTGGTCAGGCCTAGAGGCCTTACGGTCACGATCAGGCGTTATTGGATCTTGGGCCTGCTTCGGCTAGCTGGGGTCTGCTCCCTCACTCTCGGATTGTACTGCCATCTCTCCCAAGCGTGCCAGTACAATTGGGAGGATGTCGGCCAGCGGCTGGGGACCACGCTTCTTGGACAACGTCTCCAGCTGCTTTTGCAGTTCCACGGCTTCCTCTGCCCGCGTCTTGGGCGAGAGCTGCTCGAGGACCTTTTCCAGGTCCTGGCGTGTCTCGTGCGGCGGGGTCTGATGGTCGGCGTGGAACTCCATGATCTTGCCCAGAATGTAGTGACGCTGCTGCAAGCAGGGGTGAGGAAACAGGTGTCCCCCCGCGACCACGGCGTAGGCCAGGCGCGAGAACATCTTGGCCACCTTGACGTGGACCCAGCAGGGGGCTTTCCGTTGGCGTTGCCACAGTGCCGCGCGGGCTTTGTAGTAGTGGTTGTGCCGAATGAGGTTGTCGGCGGTCTGCAGCAAGACGCCCCGCAGGCGTCGTTGGCCGCGTCGACGCAACGGGCCATCGGCGTGGTCGACCTGATCACTCTGGTAGCGGCTGGGCATCAAGCCGGCGCGTCCGGTGATGGCATTGGCGTTGAGGTACAGCACGATGGGCCCCAGTTCGCCCGCCAGGTCGGCGACGGTGACGAGGTTGATGCCGGGCAGGGCCAACAGCCGTGCGTAGGGAGTTTGCACGGCGAGGTGGGCCAGTCGGCGTTCGAGGGCGTTGATCTGTGCGGCCTTGGCCAGGCGATCATCGTCCAGGTTGGACAGCAGGAGTTGATGCACCTGGCTGAGGGGATGTGCCGGCGGTGCTTGCTGGGCCCAGGCGAGTACCGTGTGCAGTGTGTCCCGGCGGAAACGGTTGCCGGACTGCTGCAGCACGGCCTGGAGGCCATTGAAGCCGGCCTGGAGCAGGGCCTGGGGCGAGGGGAAGCGTCGTGCGAGCACCAACGCGACCTCGCTTTCCCACAGGTGGCTGAAGCACTCCGCGTAGCCGGGCAGGACCGCGTGCAGCACTTCGCGGATCTGGCAATGGAGCTGGGCTTTTTTGTCGACGAGGTCGCGGCGATGTCGGCGGAACAGTCGGAGGGTGTAGTACAGGTCGGGCCAGATGGGATCGAGGAGGCCGAACCCCTGGGTGGTGGCGCGGAAGATGGCGGCCAGATCGGTGTCGTCGGTTTTGTTCGAAGGGTCGGCGGGTTGGCGATATTGGTTGGAGGTGAAGGGATGCACCAGGCGTGTTTCGAAGCCGGCGTCGCGGTAGGCGCGCTGGACCGGCCGATGATACTCGCCGGTGCTCTCGATGGCGACGACGAGATCGCGGAGGTCATGGCGGCGCATGGCCTGACGGAGGCGTTGGAGGGCGGCGCGCAGGTCGCCCTGGGTGTGGGGGAGAGGCTCGGGGGGCAGCAGCACCTCGCCGAAGAAGTTGGCGAGCATCGTACGGGAACCTTTTTTGGCCCCATCGATGGCGAGGATGCCGAAGTGTTCGGGGCCGACCTGGCGGACCCGGGGGGCGAGTTCGCCGTTGGGCTTTTGCAGGAGATAGGGTTTGCGTTTGCCGGCGGTACGAGTGGAGGACATGGGAAGCCCTTTCGAAAAGAGGAAATCAGTGTCTCTGATTCCTTTCCGCAAAAGGCAGGGTAGGAAGAGGCAATTTTTGTTCATGCCTCTCAAACAATCTCGGTTGCGAGTTCTTTTTTGAATCAGCTAACCGTCATATCACGGACACCACGATGACGGAAGCGGCGCAATCGAGAGGTAGGGGCACTTTGGGGGCGGGCTGAGACTGTTCTCCCGAGACCCGAGGCCCATTTCTCTTGCCGGCAGCGCGTGCGTCGACAGCCGGCCGGCTGTCGTCAGGATCGCAGTGCGCACCACGTCCGGCCGACTGCGCGGAAGGTGCGCATTCCGGGGTGGAAAAAGAGGCGTGGAAAGTGGAGGAGGTTCGCCTGTTGGGGCAGGCGTGCCAAAATAGCGCTTCCTGAGGGAGGAGTGCCGGCCGGCACTCCTGGAAATTGTGCACGCGCATCCTCAAATAAATCAGGCAGTTAAGGCGGAAATCCAGGAGTGCCAACTGGAAAAAGTTGGCCCACCTGACCTTTTCGCCTTTCTGTTGTCTGGTACGGTCCGAGCCGCCAACCTCCCCTGATGCCACAAGGAGGAGGGAGCCGGCAGACAGGGAAGGAAAATGTTCCGCGCGGAACATTGCCGGAGCACCCACCGGTGTAACCACGCTCCAACACCCAGACATCTCGGTATTACGATGGTAGCGCCGACAGCCTTCCAGCCAGCTGGGAACCCATACCGTCCCCCAACCACGCTCTGGTCGGAACCAGGCCCCACGCCGCACGGCAAATCTCCCAGGTTCCAGGGACTCTCCACACTTGCACAGGTCCAGACTCGTCTGGCATTTCTGATGCCCCGGGCGCAATAATAGCGACTCGCTTCGGGAATTGAACGAGGCGACACCCATCACGCGGTCGGACTCGGAACATCCACTGCGTCATCACGTATCTCCAGGAGTCGACCTGTGGCACATCGTCTGGCACGGACGCTGCTGTTCCTCTTTCTGCTGGCCTGCACGCCGGGCCCGCTGCCCTGGGCGCCTGCCCCTCAGCAACACGCGGGCGGTTATCTCCAGGCGGCCCCTGCCGAGGCCCGGTCGGAGCGCATCGTCTATCTCGGCGGTCACTTCTCGCCGGATGAACTGATCGGGTATACCTGCAACCTTGCGGCCGGCGGGCCCCAGGCCCTTGTGCTGCTCGATTCTCCCGTCGGCAGTGCCAACGCGCGGGAGCTCCTGGCGGCGTACAGGCCCGACAGGATCGTGCCCGTGGGCGGCTTTCCCGGCGGTGTCGACGAGGTCGCTCATCGGCTGAAAGTCAAACTGAGTGAACACGTGAGCTGGAATGGTCAGCCGTCCGCGGCCTTCTGGAAGTCCCTGTTTCCCCGTGCTCCGCAGGTTGTCGTCTGTCCGAGCGAGCCGCGTCGCCTGCTGTTGCAGTCCGCCTGCTTGGCCGTGAGCCTGCACGCGCCGCTCTTTGTTCTGAATGAAGGAGAGAGCTCTCTTACGGAACTGCAAGCGCTCCTGCACGACTGGCACACTGAACAGGTCTTCGCCGTGGGCAGGACAGGCCCGCTGTGCGAGGGCCTCAAACATGTCCGGATCAGCAAACTGCAGAACGAGGACAGCGTCTTCCAGATGTGTGTGGAAGTGCTCCACAAGAACGGGCCGATTGCCTCGCTGGTGGTCGCCAATCCGGATGACATCCACGAGGAATGCGGCGGGACCTCCTCGCTCGCCCCGTGGCTGGCCGGACAACGTCGCGCGCTCCTGTTGTTGACGGCTGAACATGGCAACAATGTTGAAGAACTGGTCCAGACGGCCCTGCGCGATCCACGGTTACACGAGGTGGAAAATGTCTTGCTGGCAGGTGGTCTCGAGGCGATCCCGGTGAAGCGCCGGCCCAACCCCATTCCCGAGGGCAAGGACCCCTTCATCGAGATGGAGCCTCTCACGCCCGAAGGAGACGCTCCCTACACCTTCTCGGTCGGGCGCCTCTTCAGCGATTCGCCGGCTCTGGTCACCCTGCAACTGGGACGACAGCGCCTGGTGCAGGAGTCGCAGGGGCCGCGGAAGGCCCTGGTGGCGAGCAACCCGGGCGGCAGCTTGCCGTTGCTCGAAACGTTCTCGCGCACGACGGCCCTGGAGATCCGCAATGCCGGCTATCAGACGACCACGTTGTTCGGCAAGGAACTGAACAAGGACCTGCTGCGTCGCTCCATGCCGCAGCACGATATCCTCCTCTGGGAAGGACACCACAATACCCTGGTCAAGGAATGGGGCATGCCGGACTGGGACGAGACCTTGCCGGGGACGTTCGTCTTTCTGCAAAGCTGCCTGGCCCTGCAAGAGGCCAAGGCCCAGCCCCTGATCCATCGCGGGGCCATCGGCATCGTCGGTTCCTCGACGCGCACCTTCTCCGCCTCGGGAGGGGCCATGTCGCTGGCCTTCTTCGACGCGTTGATGTACGACCAGCAAACCGTCGGGGGCGCGCTGCGCCAGGCCAAGAACTTTCTGCTGGCCTACTCCCTCTTGAAGGAGAAGCGGTTGGGACTGGGTGCCCACCGCCTCGGGGCCAATCAACGTGCCGCCTGGTCGTTCTCCCTGTGGGGCGATCCCACCCTGTCCCTGCCCGCGCCGGAGCAGCCCGAGGGGCGCCGGCCTCCGGTCCGTCATGAGGTCCAGGGCGATACCATCGTGCTGCGCGTGCCCGACAAGCAGCTGGACCGTGTGACGACCTCGAAATATCAGGTGCAAATGCCGGCCAACGCACGCCTGGCCGGGCTGATTCACAGGGACACCGAGGGAGAACATCCGTTGATCCCGTTCGTCTTTGCCGAGGTGCATTTCCCGAAGGCGCCGGACGGCAAGGTCCCGCATCTCCGGAGCAAACTGTCGTCTTTCCACTATGTCTTCAACTGGGACGAACGTCGTCGGACGGGGTATTTGCTGGTCGAGCCCCACTCGGTGAAAGGACAGGAACTGCGTTTCCAGGTCACGTGGGACACAGCGGAAACGCAGAACGAGGCGTCTTCCGCGGGGCAATAGCTGCCCGCGATAAAACCGACCTGCGAGCCGCCGGGCTGGTCCCGGCGGTCGACACGGCGGGGACAAGCCCC
>JADMIO011070312.1_pt1 | contig 28375 bp, 27 predicted proteins | sample 8958161 | NCBI WGS metagenome assembly JADMIO01 (sample SAMN16585339, study PRJNA669376) | soil metagenome | isolation source: Crop rotation soil | place: USA: Cullars Rotation, Alabama | collected 2011 | reverse complement strand
AACTGCTCCTTCCATTTTGTGACCTGCTTCTTCCATCCTGTGAACTGCTCCTTCCATTTTGTGACCTGCTCCTTCCATCCTGTGAACTACTCCTTCCATTTTGTGACCTGCTTCTTCCTTCCTGTGAACTGCTCCTTCCATTTTGTGACCTGCTTCTTCCATCCTGTGAACTGCTCCTTCCGTTTTGCGAACTGCTTCTACCTGAACTTCCACCACTTCTTCCTTGCGAAGATCCTCCTCTACCTGAACCACCCCGCCGTCCACCATGGGATGCTCTTCCTCCTTCTACGGCTATACGGCGTACCTGTTCCCTGGGCATGGATGCAAAACCTCTCCTGTTGCTTCCGCTGCTGCTTCCTCTACCCTCGCGGCTATCATATTCATCATCTTCTTCTTCGTCTTCATATTCATCGTAATCTCCTTCATCTTCTTCATAGCGTGATTGAGGGCCATAGTCATAACCTTCGTCTTCGTCTTCCTCTTCCTCTTCGTCATATTCATCATAATCCTCCTCATCTTCTTCATAGCGTGACTGAGGGCCATAGTCATCATTATCATACTCCTGTTCATCATAGTCGTCACTATCATAATCTTCCTCATCATAATCATCCTGCTCATACCGGGAACTTCTTCCATTCCCCTGGTGAGAAGCCTGGCCTCCTTTGCGGGCTACCCTCCTTCGTTGTTCCGGATCCATTGAGGCAAAGCCCCGGCCTGAATTGCTACGTTGCATAATTTTTAGAATTTAAGTTTGTTAAATAAAATGAAGTCTTTAAAAATATATCAATAAGATCTGTGCCACAGTAACCGATTCCAAAGCTGTTATTTTTTACGGCCTGCAGAACTGTTACCTTCATCATCACTCTCTTCTTCTTCTTCCTCCTCCTCTTCTTCACTTTCTTCACCTTCTTCTTCAGCAGCCTGGTAGTTGATATCGTTCTCTGCGATGCCTGTCAGTGTTTCATCTGCCTCTTTTTCTTCCTCCAATGTTGTTTCCAGCAGCGATGCCACTTCATTTAATTCCAGCGTATTGGCTAACTGTGCAAGTCCACCATATGCAGCGATCTCATAATGTTCCACCTTTTGTGCAGAAATGATCAGCCCTACATCCCGGGTCGCAGATCCCTGGTCTGTGTCTTCTATCACGGATTCTGCTTCTTTGGTAAGTCCCTCCATCGCATCGCATTTTTTTGCCTGGGCTTTTTTACCCAATAGTTGGAAAACTTCCTCCAACCGGGTAACATGTGTTTTGGTTGTCTCGAGATGGTCAGTGATCGCATCCTTCAGTTCTTCTGAAGTTGCAGCTTTGATCATTTTAGGTAAGGCTTTCACCAGGTGTTTCTCTGCCCAGTAAATGTCCTTTAATTCTTCATACAGGAATTCCTGTAACATGGGTTCCTTATCGCCGCTCATTTCCTGTTGACCTTTCCTGGCCTGCGGCGCTGTTTTTGTCTTTGACATAATGTTTATTTTAAAGATTGAAAAATTGAGGAAATAAATAAACGCATTTAATATGCCAGAGCAATTTATATATCAGGCATACTTATTACTGATCGCTTCTTCTTTTTTATTGTAGTGAATAATAACAAGAGTTACAGCAGGGTGTATTACTATTTGCATAATATTGCCATCCCTTTATATTTTTTTGTGCTGAGAAAAAATATCCACGTAGTTATTTTTTTTCTACAGTGAAGATGTAAGATCATTTAGGGGGTCCAGGCATTTTAGCAGGAAGCAGGTTGGCTTGATTTTTCCTTTTTTATTTTTATGAAGCTTTATGATGTTATTGTTGAAACCCCAAAAGGGTCTGCGGAAAAATATAATTGGGACGCAGCATCAGGATTTTTTAAGTTAAAAAAGATACTTCCGGCAGGAATGAGTTTCCCGTATGATTTTGGGTTTATTGACGGCACGAAAGGAGAAGATGGTGATCCGCTTGATATCATCCTATTATCAGAGTTTAAAAGCTTTACAGGCTGTTCATTAGAGTGCAGGCTGATTGGATGTATGCAGGCAAGGCAAAAAGAAAAAGGGAAAAAGACCATTAGAAACGATCGGTATTTAGCGATACCGGTTGCATCCTTACTATTCAAAAAGATAAAAAAAGTAAAAGATCTGCCTGCAGCCTTCATTGAACAGCTTGAGGATTTCTTTATCAACTACAATAAACAGGAAGGAAAGGAATTCAGCGTGACCGGTATCACCAGCCCGGGTAAGGCTGCAAAACAACTAAGAAAATCGTTCAGACAAAAAAAATCTACGCGCAAATAATGATATATTACAATCCAAAGGCCCTGGCAAGAACCAGGACCTTTTAGTTCGCTACCTGTGATCTTAAAAAGATCAGTATAGAATTAAATTACCCAATTGTATTAATTCCTGCGGCATTGAACTATACTGTATAATTCAGAAAACGTGCCAATGTTTTACAGGCAAAACATACAATCCTACTCTCCTGCTTGGCAAAAGAATTTTTTTATGCGTAGAAAAAAGTGTGCCCTGAAAAGTATTTGGAGCAGATGTATAATGATTTTTTGTTGAGTATTAAAATCCACATCAAATTAATAGACTATTTCTTTTTTGATTGATTATTAATATTTTTGTAAACTGGCAAGGTTGCTGTTTAAGTAAAAAATATAACGATCGCTAACGCTTAAACAAATAAAATGATCACCCAGACTTTATCCCAAAAGCAACAGCTCAGGATAACGCCTAACCAAGTCGAGTTCCTGAATTTATTGCACCTGAACCTTCAGCAACTAGAACTGAAGATCTCCAATGAACTGATCGAAAATCCCTTCCTTGAACAAAGAGAAAAGGAGGAAAAGGAGGAAACCCCGACGATAACAAATGATATGGAAGAATGGAATGATCAGGATGATCATGTTTCTCATAAAAAAGAGAACGCTGCCTTTTTTCCCGGACCTGCACCGGATTTTTTCGTTCCTGATGAAGCTGACTTCCGGCAGGAATTGCGGGAACAGTTACAAATGATCACGAATGTATCACCCGAGGAGATCCGGATCGCTTTATTACTGGTTGACAGTTTCAATGACAATGGATTATTAGAAAGCAGCCTTGAAGAAATGGCTGACGATATTTCATTCATCGTGAACAGGTGCATAGATGAAAGAGATATAAATAATGCACTGGCATTGATCCGAAGCCTGGGCTCACCTTCGATCGGCGCAAGAAATTCGAGGGAATGCCTGTTGCTGCAATTAAAAAGTAAATCTAAAAAAAATTCTATAGACAATGCTGCAATCGATATTTTGGAAAATCACGCGAAAGAATTTTTCAGCGCCAGTTTCGACAAACTAAAAAAAGATTGCAAGCTTGACGACGAAGAGCTCAAGATAGTACTCGCCCATATTTCCAAACTAAAGCTTAAGCCTATCTGTAACAGTTGCGGAAAGAATGATTCGAAGCTTATTTATTATCCCGAATTCCAGGTCATTGAAGAGAATGGAAAACTAAGTGCGCAACTTACCAAAACTTATACCGGCACGTTATACATCAACAGGGATTTTCTAAATTCATTCCCTATAAATTCTCTCAAAAAAAACAACGATAAAGCCACGATCAAATTCATTAAGAGCAAACTCCAATCAGCCCGACAATTGATCAAATCCATTGAAGAAAGAGAACACAGTATGCTCAGCGTGATGAATGCCATTTTGGAAACGCAGGCTCCTTATTTTTACTCCGGTGATATTTCCCTGCTCAAGCCAATGGTGTTGAATGATATTGTGAAGAAGACGAACCTAAGCATTGCAACTGTATCAAGGTCAACATCTGAAAAAAGCGCTGATACATTATTCGGCATTATCCCTTTAAAAAAATTGTTCTCACAAAGCCTCACAGATAAAGACGGTTCTAAATTAAGTAACCAGGCAGTAAAAAATGAGATCATGGAGTTGATCCGCAATGAAGACAAAGAAAACCCGTTAATGGATAAGGATATTGTATTGATGCTGCTGAAGAAAGGGATTGTTATTTCAAGAAGGACAGTGGTCAAATACAGGAGCCTGCTGAACATACCCGTTGCGCACCTTAGAAAAATGAACCTCCTTATTTAACATGCAATGGAAAAAAACAATACTAACGTGAAACTTATAACAGTACTGAATGAACTCGTTAAGGTCAACAATGACCGTGTCACTCATTACGGAAAAGCAAAAAAAGAGATTCATGCTTCTGATATTGACCTGCAGGACATCTTATCCCAGTTCATAAAACAAAGCAAAAAGAATCTTGCAGAATTAAGTTCGGTAATCCATAACATGGGAGGAAACATAGCAGATGATACCACTTTTGAAGGAAAATTGTACAGGATGCTTATTGATGTTAAAAGTGTTTTTACCGGTAAGGATAAACATGCCATACTGGAAAGCAGCGATCATGTAGAAAAGGTAGTTCAAAAGATATACAGCAAGGTACTTCCGGAAATACCGAGGGATGATGCCGGTACTTATATGCTCGTGGCCCAACAGAAAGAAGAACTCGCTGCAGTTCATCGCTTGCTGGAGAAATACAGAAATATCAATAAGCTGTCACCATAGTGTTCCTGTGGCATGTTTTTTTTAGATTCATAAAAGCCTATAGATGGCACATAATAATATGAATCCAGGCACACTATCCATAAAAGAATTCATTGAAGATTTTCAGCTGGAGGTAAAAGATTACATTATATGTTTTGATGCGGTCATTTACTTTACCACAGAGCGACGGTATGTGCAATTACCATCGGAGGTGATGATCATCAAAGGAACAACTATTGCTATCATACATCTCCTTCATCCTGATGTGCTGAAGCACGGCATTCCAACAGTGTACAATAAGGGAAGTGAAAGGGTTAGTTACCGGAAAGACCATGGGCTGGTGATCCATGGCAGGACGTCTTACGGAGAAAACTATATTTTGTCTATCCATCCCGCTGACAGGGATTGTAATGCGGATACACTGGCAGCTATTCATGGAAGAATATATAACTGATGCGCCCTGCTAAAAGCGCCTTTGCTGCGTCAAGTCTACTAAAAAGATGCTTATCTACTTAGGATGTATCAGCAACCTTAACAGGATCCCAATAACTGCGGCCACAAAAATTACCTGGGGTTCTTTGATCTTTTTCATTCGTAACAATATTATTGCCGTCGCTATCGCAATGAGCGCAGTGGGAACATCTTTGATGGTACGCATGGCAATCACTATAACAGATCCTGCCAATGCGCCTACAACCGCAGCTGTAATACCATCTACAAAAGCTTTGATGCTAGGATGCTTTCCATATTTATGAAAATAAGGCGCCGGCAACACGGTAAATAAATAACAGGGTAAAAAAGTTGCCAAAGCTGCAACCGCAGCTCCCGGGAAACCAGCAACCAGGTAGCCGATGAATCCAACAGTTATTACAACGGGTCCAGGTGTAATCATCGCTACTGCTACCGCATCAATAAACTCCTGTTCATTCAACCAATGAAAATCTGTCACAACACCGCTATGCAGGAATGGCACAATTGCGAGCCCGCTTCCAAAAACAAAAGCACCTGCCTGTGTAAAGAAGAGCGCTATCTTACCAAGTGTACCATATTCAAACTGCCAAAAACCGGTTCCTAACAGGAATATCGTATTAACAGTATTTCCTTTTTTAATCCAGTGTGGTGGTGCTTTAAGCAACATATTTATCAAACCAGCCGCAACAAATAGTAATACCTGTTCCCGCTCAGTAATTATTGTTATGGCAAGTGCTACCAGGAAAAAAAGCCATAGTATCCATTTTTGAGCGATCGACTTAATGTTGATCTTACTTACAGATTTTTCGGTTAATTTATAACTGCTGATCGATATTATTCCGACGACTGCTGCTCCAACCCCATAAAAAATAGCCTGCATCCAGGGCAGGCCGCCAAATATTTTATATGCCATGCCTATGGCAACAACCATGAAAAATGATGGCAATACAAAAGCGAGTCCGCATAAAGTTGCTCCCAGCACCCTGTAATGAACATATCCCAGGTAAATTCCCAACTGTGCTGCCAAAGGGCCTGGTGCTAGTTGCGCCAGTGCCAATCCATCTTTATATTCCTCTTCGGTTATCCATTTTCTTTCTTCCACAAGATCGCGATGCATATAACCGATCAATGCCACCGGGCCGCCAAAGCCTGCATAGCCGAGGCGAAAAAAATACTGCAGCAGCTGCCTTAAAGTATATTTATCTGTCATCTTCCAGATCTATTAATCTATTGCAAAAGTCCGATACCTGTTGCTGGCCATTGCCCTCACAGCAAAAAGGCTATAATCTTTTGATTTATAGCCTTTTAAATTGATTTGATAAAATATCGGCGGAGAGAGAGGGATTCGAACCCCCGGACCTGTGACAGTCAACGGTTTTCAAGACCGCCGCATTCGACCGCTCTGCCATCTCTCCGGCGCGAAAATACGTGTCGGGAAGATGAAAAAAAAATTGTTGATGATTTTTATTTGATTAGCATCCATTTTTCAGGTTTTCAGGGCGGTATCAACATTAACTGCTCCTTTAAACAAGCAATGAATTAGAAAAAGTTGTAAATTACTCTCAACGATTGCTCATCAAAATACTTAATTATGACTAAGAAAGTTACTGATGTACTCCGGAGAAAACCCGGGAACCTGATTGCCGTATCGCCGGAAACCACTGTATTCGATGCCCTGAAAATTATGGCTGAGAAAAATGTAGGAGCTGTTATCGTAATGGCAAACGATCAATACAAGGGAGTTCTCACTGAAAGGGATTATGCCCGTAAAGTGATCCTGAAAAGTAAATCCTCTGCAGATACTATCGTATCTGATATCATGTCATCCGATCTGCCGCTTGTTACTCCCAATGATACGGTAGACCGTTGTATGCAGCTTATGTCAGACAATAATATTCGTTACTTACCTGTATTGGAATATGACAGGATAGTGGGCATTGTCTCTATCACCGATCTTGTTAAAGAGACCATCAATTCACAACAGGAAACGATCTCATTACTTACTGATTATTTACATACAGGCATATAAAAAACTGTCAGGCATCTATATGTCTGACAGTTTCACCAGGTCTGCGATCTCGACTGTAATAGGCATCAGCCCTAATTGCACTATTGCCTTTTTGCCCCTGATCTCTTTAACGGTGCCAACCTGCCTGTTCTTTTTCATCTTCACTTTTGCCCCGATAACGATCTCTCCTCCCACTTCTTCATATTTCTCGCTGATCTTTTTATGCTGTTTCTCCGCAACGATCTTTTCTTTCTGGTTGAACAATAATGCATGGATCATCTTCACCACCCTGTCCTTATCCTCCGTTTTACGCCATTCGACCACCATTGCTTTCAACCTTCGTTCCATATCTTTCAGGTAAGCAATTTTTTCTGAAGAGATCTTATTCTGGTGTTGCAGCCTTTCTATCTCCTGCTCATGTTTTTCTTTATTCAGCACCTGCTGCATTTCTTTTTTCAATCTTTCATTTTCCTGCATGAGCTTTTGCAGCGCTGTTTTTTCTTTGTCGATCTGCTGCAGGTCCTGTTCGGTCCGGTTCAATAATTTATCGAGACTGAAATGATCATCATCAACCAGCTTCCTTGCTTTTGCTATCAATTGCTTATCCAGCCCGATCCTTTCGGCTATGGAAAAAGTATAGGAACTTCCGGGCTTGCCTACGATCAGTTTATATAAAGGCAATAGATTCTTTTCATCAAACTGCATGGCCCCATTGATAATACCCGGCACTTTATTGGCCATTACCTTTAAATTAAGATAATGCGTGGTCACGATACCGAAAGAATGTTTATGGGCCAGTTCTTCCATGATGACTTCGGCAAAAGCACCCCCAAGATTGGGATCACTCCCACTTCCCAGCTCGTCTATAAAGAATAATGTTTTGCCATTGGCATTCTCCATAAAATGCTTCATATTCTTCAAGTGGGAAGAATAAGTACTTAACTCAAACTCCAGGCTCTGCGTATCCCCGATATGGATCATCAGTTGTTTGAATATCCCCATCTCACTTGAAGGATGAACAGGGACCAGCAACCCGCTTTGCAGCATCAATTGTATTAGTCCGACAGTTTTAAGCGTAACCGTCTTGCCGCCTGCATTTGGACCGCTGATGACCAATATCCTGTTCTTTTCATTAAGGGAGAGATCAACAGGTATCGTAGGTTTATTATTTGCCCGGTTGTATAATAATAACAAGGGATGATATGCTTTTACAAGATGTACATATGCCCTGTCTGATAGTTGAGGATAATTACCGCCCATATCAACTGCAAGTTTTGCTTTGGCCCTGATAAAATCAAACTCGCCGGCTATATCAGCATATATTCTTAGCAATGACGCATACACGCTTAGTTTTTCAGTAAGCACCCTTAATATCCTGTAAACCTCTTTTCGTTCGTCATTCTCCAGGGAAAAAATGTCATTATTCAACCCTGTTGTTTCTTCTGGTTCGATGAAGCTGGTACGGCGGCTATCGCTTTCACCATGCAGAATGCCTTTGATCATTCTTTTCTGTTCTGCGAAAACAGCCAGCACCCTCCTGCCATTCATGAAACTTTCTTCGATATCAGTCAGGTATCCCTGCTTATTTAACTTGTGGACGATCTTATCAAATATTCTTCTTAGTTCATTCCTTTTTTTATATAAACCCAGCCGGATATTACCCAATTCTTCACTGGCATTATCTTTTACCTGTCCTGTGTCATCCAGTACTTCATCTATCAGTTCATTGATCGCCTTTTCGTAATAAGTGGTTTCAATGACCTTAGACAGGGCAGGATAAGCGATCCTGCGATCATTATCGAACCAGCGAAAGATATTCCCGGCATTCTCAACCAGTCTGCGGATATGTAAAAATTGTTCGCCACCCAGGACTGCTCCGGGTATGCTGATCAGTTTTAACTCTTTGTGGAGATTAAGCACAAAATCGTTGGGGAAATACTGGCTACCTTCCAGCAGTAATTTAAATTCATAGCTCTGCTGCAGTTCTCTTTCAATAAAATCCTTTTTGGTATGGATCCGAAGACTACTGACCTTATTCTTTGCGAATTCCGTGTGGCAATAAGCTGCCAGTAAAGCTTTTATCTTCTCATATTCTAATTGAACCAACGTCGACTCCGGAAAAAACTTCATATCCCAACAAAGCTGTTTTAAATTTACCGGCAAATGTACTATAATTCATACCGGTTGGCAATCATTATCCTCGCCACCTCAAACCGTATTTGTTAAACTTTGCCTGGCAAATTGCCAGCTGAACGAGGTGAATTAATTTTGCGTAATTAATGACAAATTAAAAAAATGGTAAAGACAATTATTTTATCAGCCATAACATTTATAGGTTTGTCTTGTTTTTCCAAACAACAGAATAATATAAAACCAGGCAATATGGATACTTCGACTCAACACAATTCGTCTTCTGCCGCTTCGACCCCGGCCAGGGCAGATACCGCAACATTTGGCACCGGATGTTTCTGGTGTACAGAAGCTGTCTTCCAGCAGTTGGAAGGCGTAATAAAAGTAACAAGTGGTTATAGCGGCGGAACCGTGGACAACCCCACTTACAAGCAGGTGTGCAGCGGCACTACCGGCCATGCAGAATGTTTGAATATTATTTATGATCCTTCAAAGATCAGTTTTGATGAACTGCTGGAAGTATTCTGGCAAACACATGACCCAACTACTTTGAACAGGCAGGGAAACGATGTGGGTACCCAATACCGCAGCGTAATATTCTTTCACAATGAAACACAAAAAACCAGGGCTGAAAAATATATTGCTGACCTGGATAAATCCGGCGCCTGGGATAAACCTGTTGTCACTACGCTCGAACCTTTTGTAAAATTCTATCCTGCTGAAGATTATCATCAAAACTATTACAACGAAAACGGTAGCGAACCTTATTGCCAGTTTGTAATAAGGCCTAAGGTGGAAAAGTTTGAGAAGGTTTTTAAGGATAAGATCAGGAAGAAGAATTAGGAAACAGGAAGTGTGCGTTATGAATTATAAGTTATGAGTTATTCTGAAAGACCTTTATAATTACGTTCTTTTTACTTTGTGGTGGGCTGGTGGCAGGCTTTGAATGTAGGCGAAAATAGCTGCTGCCTGGTTATCGGTAATATGTTTGAATTTGGGCATAGGTGGTCTTAGCTTTCGGCCCCCGGGCGTAATGCCTTCCCTTATAGCTGTTTGAAAATCTGCAAGAGAATAATTCCCGATACCCGTTTCTTTGTCTGGCGTAATGTTAGGACTGAATATTTTCTTTCCTGCTGCATCTTTGAGCTTCATTCCTCCCTTCATATAACCTTTAGATTCTTCAGGATGTAAAAAATCTACTTTTAATGCTTTGCCGGAGTGACAATGGTAGCAACCCGTTATTGCCACCAGATAACGTCCATATTCAACCGGCTTATTTTCATCGGGCCTTTCTACTCCTTTAGTATACTTTTGTGGTTTGGAAGCGAAGCGGATACCCATTTTACCAATGAAATTGATATGCGATAATCCCACGGTAGTGTCTGCAGCAGCCACCGCTTCATCCTCTGACCGGAGATAAGTGATCACATCATTGATATCTTCATCTGCCATCATCGGCCGCATCATGTAGGGCATGAATTTCCCGTTTTTAGCAATACCTGTCTTCAATAAATAAAATAATTCGGCATCGGTATATTTCGGAGGGATCCCATTCGTTGTGGAACGGGTAAGGTTAGCTGAATATAATTTTCCTCCTATCTTAGGAAGATCGTGCAATGCCCTGCCGGTAAATTTCTTTGTTGCCGGATCATAATGACAGCCTGCACATATGTTGTAGGTAAGATTTTCCCCGTTTGCCACGGAGGTTTTTGTTACATGAGAAGTAAAATCGTCTTTAGTAGTATCAAAATAGAACCGGCAACTTATTACTGTAATGATACTTACGATCACCAATAACTTTTTGACATTATGCATTATAACTACCGGCATCAGGATAACATTATGTATAATAATAGCAACAAAAAGTATGCCCCCGGCTATTATTTCCCTGGACTAAAATATTGGCTTATCCCTCCCGATAAAACGCTCTTTGCCCAATAAAAAACTGATGGCTCTTGTTACATTTCTTTCAACAGCTTCATCTGTCCTGAGAGCGATGATATATCGCTGTATCTCCTTTTTTCCATACGGCGGCAACTGGTCAAAAACAGCTTTTGCCTTTTTATTTTTATCCAAAGCTGCCTGTAATGTTGGATGCATTGAAATGCTCCGTTCAACAGGATCATATTGAATGATAATACTTATTTTATCGCCCACTTCCTTACCTGCGGCTTTACGCATGGGCGTATTAAGATATAAACGCCATTCTCCACTATACCTTACCAAATGCTGAATGAATGCGTGGCCATTTATAACCAGGCTAACAGGGATATGACCTTTCTCCTTTCCTGCCTGGACAAATATTTTCTTTAATACAGGCTCCGGAAGAAAGACATACGGATTGACACCTATTTTATCTATGATGGCAGTGAATTTCATTTGCGAACAGATAATTATTATTGTTTACGCCCTTGTTCTCCTAACTCACTTTCAAGTGCTGCCACTACCTTCTTTGCTTCGGCTAAGCGCAACCTTTTATTCTTGTCCACCATCCTATGTGTAACCCAATGCTCTATTTTATGATGTAAAGGGATAAGCAGCGAAGCGATCACCACCGAAACCAATAAAAGGAATATCGGTGAATGATGTGTTAGCTCAGCCAGGTAAGGATGAATGAAAAGGTTGATAAATTCAAACAAAAGCAACAATCCCAATATCCCTAAGAACTTTATCCATTTCTCATTGACTATAACGCTGTTCGTCAGCAAAAGAAAGATAATAATAAAGCCAACGAGTGTAATGGCGATTATACCATACTGGATATTGGTGCGCCGTTCTTCCATTGCTTTTTCCCGGGCTACCGTCAACTCCATTTGCCGCATACTTTCATCAAAGCTGAGGCTTTGCAATTCTCTTGTTTTTTCCTGGCTGAAAAGACTATCCTTGGCCGCAATGGTAGCAGACATATATGCATATGCGCTGTCAACATTTTGCGCAGTTTTATAATAATCGGCCAGAAAATTGGTGGCATATAATGTACGCATCATCACCCCGGCTTTTTCCGCGGTTAACAAAGAAAGTTTAGCGTAATACAAACAGGAATCGGCCTGCCCCATTTTTTGAAACAATTTGGCCATACCAAGCGTCGATTCACAAATGGTCTCATAACTTTCGGCTTTGTATAGATAAGGAAGCGCAGACCGGTAATATTCCAATGCGATAGCATTTTGTCCCATCTTGGAATAGGTATTCCCCAAATTATTCAACGCGAATCCAATAAAATTTGGATCATTTTGCTTCATCGCCATATTATAACTGAGGTTGGTATAGTACCTGGCGGAATCAAGAATATTCAGTTTCTCATAACTATCACCAAGATTCAGCAAGTCATAACCGATAGCTACTTCATCTTTTAGACTTTCGTCAATGACTTTTGCCCTAAAGTAATACTCAAGACTTTTTCTCAGGTCTCCCTGGAAGGAATAGACGATCCCGATATTACTGAGTATGGACCCTATGCGTTGGGTGTAATTAATACTTTCTGCTTTTTTCAACGCCTGCAGGAAAAGTTCCAGGGCCTTAGGATTATTGCCCCTAAGCCTGAACGCATTGGCTAATACATTCAGGCACCAGGTTTCTCCCCTGGCATATTGTTTTGATTTAGCGATGGCCAGCCCTTGTTGTGCCAGCAATAAAGCTGAATCTGGATTCGAGTAAATAACAGCGTAGCTTAATTGTGCAAAGAGAATGCTCCGCGTGGTATCCCGGGTCTCATTTTGAAGGCGTTGTTTAAGGCTATCAATAGCGTAGCTCTGGGCATTGCTGGTCTTCACCAGCAGCAACAGTAGCAATGCTAATACATTTTTTCGCATTCAGTAAATTAAATAAAAATGCTGATTTGCAAAAACAGGACGCCCCGGGAGCTGGTTACCTGATGAGTTTAAAAAAGATATAAGGAGCAATCGTGATCCATACCGGTATCAACAGCCAGATACGGCCTTTTTGCTATATTATAATCATTCAATAACTGCAACAGGGATTTCCTCTTAACAGGCCAAATCCAAACTCAAAAGCAAGCGTCAGGATCAACCAAAAAATTCCTATAAAAACGGCATTGCTTTCAGTAACAGGAGGAAATTTTTTTATGATCAAATGAATATAAATACCAAAAAAGATTATCAATGAAATAGTGGAGACCTGGTGTGCTGTTAATTCTCCCACATATTTTTTATACCACAGGTCTCTTGCCGCACCATTGAGTACAGCGATCATTAGCATGGGAAACCAGCAAAGAAAGTATTTCAGCATTTGTTGATCTTACCTGATCTCAAACAATATCATTTTCACTTCAGCCTTATCCTTGCTGCTAAAGTAAAATGAAGTACCGGGATCAATATACAGGAATTTTCCCGGCATTATTGTTTTTGATTGATTAGTGGCAGCGTAATGAATCTGCACATCTTCTCCTGTTACTAATTCGGCAACAAGGGGGGCCCTGGCCTTTGTTGCTTCAGCTTTCATGTCCCCGGCAGTTAACTGGTAAGCAAATGATCTTTCATTATCCAATACCACAGGAAAAGGCAAAGGCGCCATCTTCGTTGCGTTGACAGAATCATAATAAGAAAGTATCTCTATATCATTTACATGAAACGTATCGCTGTCTATATTCGTTACACGATGGATCAAAATATCCGGAGTATAGGAAGTAAACCGGGCATTGCCTGCGGTGGACCGTTGGCTGACCCAATCCTTCCCTTGTGTTTGCAGACGAATATTGGTATTGGTGAAATAAACAAACAATGAAGGTGTTGAGTGGATGTGAAATTGACTGGTATCTTTTGGCGGCAGCAGCACATTCAGTATCCTGATAAACTTGTTTTCAAAAACGATGGGATGAAATGGCTCTTTGCTTGCCTGTACCTGCCCGATTGCATATAATGAACCGAATAACAGCAGCAATAAAAGTGAGCTTTTCTTATTTTTCATTTTAAAATTATTAATTCCTGATTTTTAATTGTTGACTGTAATTTACATTTCCTGCAAATATTTGCGCACAAAACGGATCGCCAACGCTCCTTCCCCTACTGCAGAAGAGATGCCTGTTAACGCTCCTGACCGCACATCTCCTGAAGCAAAGATCCCCGGGATGATCGTTTCAGGCACATACGGTTCCCTGTTGAGTTTCCAAAGCGTATTGAATGATTTCTCTTTCAAAAGATCGGTCCCACAGAGGATAAATCCTTTGTCATCCTTTAAAACAATGTCATCCAGCCAGCCCGTGCCGGGCCTGGTACCTATATATACAAACAGCGCTTTGGTGGGAACAGTCTTTTCTTCACCGGTAGTTGTATTTTGTAATGTGATCGTTTCCAATACTGTTGAACCGGAGCAGGCAATAACTTCTGTATGCGGGTGTACATGGATGTTTGGCGTACGGCTGATGTTCTCTACCAGGTAATTAGCGGCTACCTGTGAAAGTGTATCTTTTCGAATGAGGATATTTACTTCGCTGGCAAATTTGCTCATATACATCGCCGCCTGGCAGGCTGAATTGCCGCCACCAATGATATAGATCGCTTCGTTACGGCAGGCATGTGCTTCTACAGATGCCGCGCCATAATAAACGCCGGAGCCTGTAAAATTTTCCAATCCTTCCACTTCAAGTTTTTTATAGGCTACTCCTGTTGCAATAACAATGGTCTTGCTATGTATCTGTGAGCCATCTTTCATCTCAGTGATCTTGTATCCATCTTTTACTGTGATGGTCTTTACTTCCTGTGGGGTCAGGATCTCTGTACCGAAACGAAGTGTTTGGGTAATAGCTCTTCTTGACAATTCCGCACCGGACAATCCTCCCGGGAAACCCAGGTAATTCTCGATCCGGGCACTGCTGCTCGCTTGTCCCCCGGGGTTAGCCTTTTCTATAAGAACTGTTTTGAGGCCTTCGCAGGAACCATACACGGAAGCTGCCAGACCTGCAGGCCCTGCTCCTATGATGAGTACGTCGTACATTTCTTTACTGGCCTTCTGTTGTAAGCCAACCTTTTCAGCCAGCTCCGGAAATGAAGGGTCTTTTATGAATGTGCCATCCTTTAATATTACCAGCGGCAGGTCAGACCTTGACACATTGGCACTGACCAGGTATTTTTCTGCTTCTTCATCCGCCTCGATATCGATCCAGATATAAGGTACCAAATTGCCTGAGAGGAATTCCTTTAGTTTGTGGGATTTGGGCGACCATTGAAAACCGATGATGCGTATAGATTCATGGTCGGGTTTATATAGTGCCTGCCATTCATCCAACAGGTCATTCACCACGGGAAAAAGCTTTTCTTCCGGCGGGTGCCAGGGCTTCAGCAGGTAATAATCGAGCTTGATCGTATTGATCGCTTTTATAGCAGCTTCAATATCAGAGTAGGCGGTCAATAAAACTTTTTTGGCAGCGGGAAATATCTCGTTGGCCTTTTCAAGAAAAGCTACCCCTTCCATTTCCGGCATACGCTGGTCCGTTATGAACAATGCTACCACTTCATTCTTCAGCTTTAATTCTTTGATCACTTCAAGCGCCTCGATCGCCGATTCGGTTGCAGCGATCTTGTAATCATCACGGTATTGGTTCCTGATATCTCTTTGTATAGCCCGCAACACTTGTATATCGTCATCAATAATAATGATATAAGGAAGTTTCATTTCTATTGTCTTTAGATTACTGTCCTAATTAGTTGGTGATTTTTGTATGATCGGAAGGCAAACGGAAAAATCAGTCCTTCCCGGTTCAGAGTTTACTTTTATTTCGCCGTTATGATTTCTTATTATCCTGTTCACAATATCAAGCCCGATACCCGTTCCATCGCCAACCTTCTTTGTAGTGAAGAATGGCTCAAAAATGCGGCCAATAATATCTTTGGAAATCCCTGGCCCGTTATCAATAATAGAGACGGTTATGGTCTTGTCATTACAGGCTGTTGCTACAGTAAGCGTTCCATTCTTTTCCATCGCGAACACGGCATTATCGATCAGGTTGGTCCATACCTGGTTAAGTTCTCCCACGAAAGCCGGCACTTCCGGCATATCATTGCAGAATTTCTTAATCACTTCAATATTCTTTTCGCGGAGTTTGAATCCTAATAATGTCAGTGTATTATCAATATCCCGGTGAACATTGGTGGGCTGCAGGTCGCTGGTCCGATCCATGTGTACATGACTTTTAATAGAGGTTACCAGGTTAGCAATGCGGGTAGAAGCATGCTCCAGGTCATTGATGATCTTCTTTGAGCTGATCAGGTTCTCCAGCCATGGGATCACCCTTGTAAAAGATCCATCCCCGATATCATTATAGATAGCCTCGAGTTCTGCAATCGAGAACCTGAATTCCGAAAATGTTTCGGCGGTTTCTCTCGACTTTACGCCATGTTCCTCCAGCCATTCCTCAATAGTATCTTCCTCTTCCATGCGTTGAAGCGTGGTGCGTTTGGCCTCCTGCGGTTCATTTTCCTTCTTTATCACCAGTTCATGGATATGCTGTATATGCGTTGGCGTCATATTACAATCCAGTAACTTTTTGGTAAGTTCATAATTACGCGTCAGTCGCTGGCTTAGTTCATCCGAAATGCCGCTGATCGCTGCTGCGGGATTATTCATCTCGTGAGCAATACCGGCAGCAAGATTACCGAGGGCATTCATTTTTTCATGCTGCAATTGCGTGGTGGCAAAAGCCCTCGCCCTTTCCGTCATGTAGCCGATCAGCTTCTGAATAAAATCAGGGTTGAGCTGCTCCATCTGCGGAAAATACTGCTTGTTGATACGTAGCAATCTTACATCTCCTAACGCATAGGAGTAACCGGGATATGTCTTCATCCTGGAATAGGGTAATAATCCTCCTACTCCACCGGTCACATTATTATTCTCAAAAGTAAAATAGTACACCTGCCGCCCATTGAGATACATGTAGAAAGAAACTTTTCCGGAGAGCAATATCCACATTACTTCAGCCGGCAAGCCATATTTTGCAATGATATCGCCATCCCCATATTCGCAATATTCTGAATGGTCCAGTATCCATTGCAGATGGGCATCAGGCAGCTCACTTAATGCGATCACAGTTTTTAACTCTTCTATCGAAACGGGTTGCATTGCTGGACAGGTTTATTTTAAATACAAAGCATCAGCTCCGGAGATTCAAATAACAATATTCAAGTTAATACTAATTTCTATTCTTAATTCGTAATTACTACTTAAGCATTGATAATTGCGGATCGTATCATTTGTTATTGAACTCTCCAAAATGCCAGAGTATCCCGGAAGGGTCATGTAAAAAACATTCTCTTCCCCATGCCAGTTCATGAATGGGTACCAGCCTGACATTTCCGTATCTGGCGGATAATTCCAATGCCACCAATTCATTCCAAAAACGTTTTACATCTGTTACTTCCATAAAGACCATAGTATTGTCTACCCAGTCTTTGACATAGGCATCCTGTAAATAAAAACCGAACCCTTCGGTATTAAAATACGACATACCAGGAGATAAAACGCTTTCCTGGAAACCGAGGTCCTGATAAAACCTGCGGGATAACGCATAATCCTTAGCCCCGATAAAAGGCCGGATCGACTTTGCTCTGTAATCCATAGTTTGCTCTTTTAACTGTCATTAATTATATCATACCTGCTACTCTTGTTTTTTATTTTCTTCTGCTACTTCTGCCTCCAGTTTTGCGATCGTCTTTTTTGCTGCTTCCAATCTTAACCTGATATTTTTCGTCACCATTTTATGAGTTACCCAATGCTCTATCTTATGATGAAGCGGAATAAGCATGGAGGCGATCACGACCGATATCAATAACATCAATACAGGCGAATGATGTGTTATCGCTCCAATGAACGGATGGATCAGCAAATTGATGAATTCAAACAACAAAAGCAATCCAAGTATACCCAGGAAACGGATCCACTTTTCATTAACGATAACACTATTGGTAAGCAAAAGAAACAGGATAAGAAAACCGATCAATGTAATCGTTATTATTGCATATTGTATATTCCTGCCGCGTTCTTCATCTGCTGCAGCTTTGGCATCGGCTATTTCCACCTGGCGCATGGTTTCATCAAAGCTGAGGCTTTGTAATTCCCTGCTTTTTTCCTGGCTATATAAGCTATCCTTGGCAGTAATGGTAGCTGACATATATGCATAAGCGCTATCTACATCATGGTATTTCTTATAATATTCTGCTAAAAAGTTACTGGCATACATTACCCTCATCATGAACCCGGCATTCTGAGCGATCGACATGGAACGTTTGGCATAATACAAAGCGGAATCATTTTGATCCATTTGCTGAAATATTTTTGCCATGCCCAATGTTGATTCACATATGGATTCTTCGCTTTTGGTTTCATACAAATAAGGAAGGCCCGACCTGTAATATTCAAGTGCAATAGCATGCTGCCCCATCTTAGAATATATATTGCCGAGATTATTCAATGAAAAACCAATAAAGGTTGGATCATTTTTTTTCACCGCTATGTTATAACCAAGATTAGTATAATAGCGGGCAGAATCCAGCATATTCAATTTTTCATAACAGTCGCCGAGGTTAACCAGGTCGTACCCTACAGACAATTCATCTTTCAGGCTCTCGTCAATAACTTTTGCCTTAAAATAATATTCAAGGCTTTTCCTGTAATCGCCCTGGAAGGAATAAATGATCCCGATATTGCTGAGGATGGAACCAAGGCTTTCTTTGTAATCAACACTTTCAGCTTTCTTCAATGCCTGCAGGTAGAATGACAATGCTTTAGGATTATTTCCCGTAAGACGAAATGCACTGCCCATTAAATTCAGGCACCAGGCTTCTTCCTTACTAAATTTTCTTGATCGGGCTATTGCCAATCCTTGCCGGGCAAGCTGCAGGGAGGTATCCGGTTTTGAATAAATGTAGGCATATCCCAATTGAGTGAGCAGGATGCAACGGACACTGTCTTCCTTTTCATTGCGCAACAACCGGCTAAGGCTGTCAATAATATTACTCTGTGCTTTGCCCGGCTGCATTAGTATCAACAACAGCAAGGCCAGGATAATCTTTCGCATACAGTAAATTAAATAAAAACCATGAAGAAATTGTGAATGCCATGCAGTATGTAAGCATAAAAAAACCTGCCATGATCGGGCAAGCTTTTGTATAGACTTTACGGGTATATTATTGCATTATTGTACTCTTTTAAAAACCAGTGTCGCCTCATCTCCCGGCTTACGGTAATTTGGTATAAGAACAGTTAGACTATTACAATCAAATGCTGTCACCGTAGATACCTGGGTCCCGATCGTTATAGTTGTACCACTAAGGGACCAGTTTCCGCCATTCCCACTGCCATTTGGTGTGCAAACCACTCCTGCATCAGTATAAGTGAATGTATGATTCGGGTTCATTATATTCAGATCATCCCGCTGGCAGGGAAGATAATAGGTATCATCTGTTAATATCTCCTTTTCAGCAGAAGCAGATGTTTCCTTATACTTAATTGATTGCGGAAGATAGCTGCCCACAAGGTTAGAATCATTTAATGGGCAAATATTTTCCGGGGCATCATCTTTTTTACAACCTGAAAAAAGGCAAAATATTGTAAAAGCCGATAAAAAATATTTCATATAATTGGTTTGATCTTGACGGATATAATCTTTAGCTAATATAAGATTTTCTACAGCTTGCTGAATATTTATTTCTACCTGGTAAATCTCAATATAGCATCTGCTAAGTGTGGAAATTCGATTGAAAGATCTTCTCTTTTTGCGAGGTCGAAATCAGCAAAATCAAAGCCCGGGGAAACAGTAACCGTTACCAGGGAAAAGCCTTTTTGATCCTTTAGCTGAGCGGCGAACCAACTATTGCCCGGTATTACCAGTTGCGGCACTTCCCCTTTTTCAACATCATTACCCAGGATGTTCGTGATCAATTCCCCTTTTTCTATTGATATTATTTCCAAAGCCTGTCCGGCATGAAAAAGCCATATTTCATCTGAATGAAGGCGGTGAAACAGCGCTTTTTCCTCATTTTCCAGGAGATAATAAATAGCAGTGCAGGCACTTCTGTCCTCCTGTTTGTCATTCACTATTTTGAGATCAGCCCTGTATGTTTCCTTGTAATGGCCACTCTCGGGATGAGGAGTTAGTTTTAATTTTTCAATTATTGTTTTTGCATTCATAATTAAGGGCTAAGCCGTTCGGACATTTGTGAAGTTGGGATTTACTCACATCCTAAAATACTTATGATTTAACAAAATGAAGTTACTGAATAAAATTATTTGGATGAAGACACAAAAACTTAACATATATCTTTATAAAACCGACTGATAAATAACCTTCTTCATGAAGTTCATCTTTGCATGGACAATTTCTTTATTATTGTGCTATGAAAACTGCCCTGACTTTTCTTTTCTTTATAGTATTCACAACCAGTTTTAGCCAGGTCACTAATAATAAGGCCAGCTTGTGGAGTGAACCTTCTACCTGGAGTAACAATACTATTCCAAACGACAATACTGACATCATTTTAAATTATGATATTGTGATAGATATCAATGCGACCTGCAGGTCTATCAATACAAATGGATATACCGTTACGGTGAATACAGGAATTGATTTCGTGATAGGTAGCGGGATAGTTGCTGTTGATATTGATGGCAATACCTATAATACGATCATTGCCTGCAACCAGACATGGACTTCAAAGAACCTGAATGTATCCAGGTATAGAAACGGGGATCCCATACCGCAGGTAACTGATTCATCAGTTTGGAGTACATTAACGACAGGCGCCTGGTGCTGGTATTATAATGACTCTGCCACTTATGGCGCTTACGGTAAATTATATAATCATTATGTCCTTACCGACCCAAGAGGATTTGCCCCTGCGGGATGGCATATCCCAAGTGACAATGAATGGACAATGCTATCGGATTGCCTGGGTGGAGAAGCTGTAGCAGGAGGAAAAATGAAAGAAACGGGAACGAATCATTGGCAAAGTCCCAATACGGGTGCTGCCAATGGCAGTGGCTTTACAGGCCTGGCCGCCGGGTATCAGGGTTATTGGAGTCAAGGTTTTGGAAATATTGGCGCAGGAGCCTATTTCTGGAGTTCCACACGATACGATTTTAACGACGCTGATACTGCATGGATGCGTGGGTTATCCTATTATGACACAAAACTTAGAAGGGATGCCTGGCCATACAAATTTGGATTTTCTGTCCGCTGTGTAAAAGATTATGTACTTCCTGTGATAACCACCACTGAGGTCAGCGCAATAACAGAAGCGGGTGCAGTTTCGGGAGGTAACATTATGTTTGCTGGTAGCTCAGCCGTTCTTGAAAGAGGAGTATGCTGGAGTAAAAATTCCAATCCCACCATTACTGATGGTAAAATGATCAATACTTCAGGCATGACAAACTTTGTAAGTATTATCACTGGCCTGGATTCAAATACCACTTATTACGTTAGAGCTTATGCGATCAATAGCAGTGGGATCACCTATGGTAATCAAATTATCTTTTTTACAAAACGTATTGAAACTGTAACAATCGGAACGCAGATATGGATGCTGAAAAACCTGGATGTTCCTGTATATAGGAATGGCGATGTAATTCCACAAGTGCAGAATCCTGAACAATGGGGTTCGACTACAACGGGCGCCTGGTGTTATTATGGATACAATATAACCAATGGAACTGTATATGGCAAACTGTATAACTGGTTTGCGGTAAATGATCCAAGAGGCCTGGCGCCTGCCGGCTGGCATGTGGCTTCAGATGCTGAGTTTACCAAGCTTTCAAACTATTTAGGTGGGGGTTTAGTTGCCGGTGGTAAATTGAAAGAAGCGGGCACCAGTCATTGGCGAAGCCCAAATACCGGTGCAGATAACAGCAGTGGTTTTTCGGCCCTTCCGGGTGGTTATCTTTCTAACTTCGAATTGTGGTTTTACTCGCTTAAAGAAATAGGGACCTGGTGGACTTCAACTAAATATAACACGAATCAATCCTATAACTGGAGTCTTGGTAATTCTTCCGCTTCTTTTGGCGGAGATCCATACTTTAATCGTCAAGGTTCTTCTGTTCGTTGTGTAAAAGATTAACAGGTAATAGCCTCTTTCGAAATTCAATATGCCTTACGTTCATTATTAAATGATAATCCTACAATTTACGCTAACACATACTATTAAAAAATCATATACCTGCATTATTTCACAGTTACCAGATTGTATCTAAGAGTTATTGTAAATTTTATTATTTTCGGCGCATTATTTTATTTAAAAACAAAAAAACATGAAAACAAGATTTTTAATTTCAACCCTGTGCATTGCATTTTTTTCAATTACATCCTGTAAAAAAAGTAGCGATCCTGCGTCCTGTGAAACTACTGTTGCCAATCTCTCCGGCGCTTACAAACTAACTGCAGAAAAACTTACAGTTGGTTCCATCGAACAGGATGTGTTGCCTACGTATGATGCCTGTGAGCTCGATGACGTTATGACCCTTAAAACAGACGGTACTTATATCCATACTGATGCCGGTACTACCTGTGGTGGTGATGATTCAGGTACCTGGGGGGTATCTGGAAATACTTTTACTATCGATGGTGAGACTGGAACAATTGTAAGTTTTGATTGTCATAACCTGGTAATATCACATTCAGAACTGGGTGGCACAATTACTTCAACCTATACAAAGTAATAGTAACTTAATTAAGTTTTATATTATTCTATTAAAAAAGTGCTCTTAGCCAGGAGCACTTTTTTTAATCTACTTCTTCCTACAAATAAAAAACCTCACTGAAATCAATCAGCGAGGTGTAAGTCGGGATGACAAGATTCGAACTTGCGACCCCACGCCCCCCAGACGTGTGCGCTACCGGGCTGCGCTACATCCCGAATTTCGGACGGCAAAAATACTTAGATAAATCCAATTTCTAAAATTCAACCAACAAAGTATTATCTTAGCGCAACCAAATTCTTTTTAAACCTAATGAAGGTTTTACTCAAGCAAGCTACTATCGTTCATTCTTCCTCTCCTTTTAACGGGCAAACGAAAGATATTCATATAAAAGATGGTATCATACAATCGATTGGCGATAACATTGTAGAAAAGGCCGATCACATCATTGAACACAAAGGGCTCTTTGTTAGCCCCGGGTGGATGGATGTATATGCACATTTTTGTGATCCCGGTTATGAATACAGGGAAACACTGGAAACGGGAGCCAAAGCAGCAGCAGCCGGTGGTTTTACTGACGTGATGGTGCTACCAAATACCAATCCATCCATTCATACTAAATCGCAGGTAGAATATGTTGTTCAAAAATCGGCCAATCTTCCGGTAAATATCCGTCCTATCGGTGCAGTCACCAAAAATTCAGAAGGTAAAGAACTCGCTGAAATGTATGACATGCATCAATCGGGTGCCATGGCTTTTGGCGACGGCATTAATAGTATACAATCACCCGGTCTTTTATTAAAAGCTTTACAATATGTTTCTGCCTTCAATGGTATTGTTATTCAGGTACCCGGCGACAAAAGTATCGGTTCGCAGGGATTAATGAATGAAGGAATAATCAGCACCCAGCTAGGTTTACCGGGAAAGCCCTCTATAGCAGAGGAACTCATGATCGCAAGGGATATCGAATTGCTGCGGTATGCCAACTCTGCGCTTCATTTAACCGGGGTATCCACTCAAAAAGGCATAGCGCTCATCGAAAAAGCAAAGGCAGAAGGCTTACAGGTAAGCTGCTCTGTAACCCCCTATCATATATTCTTTTGCGATGAAGATCTTATCAGCTATGACACTAACCTGAAGGTGGATCCTCCATTAAGAACAAAAGCAGATATGCTGGCGCTCAGGAAGGCTGTGAGTTCCGGCGTGGCGGATTGTATTGCTTCACACCATATTCCACAGAACTGGGATGCCAAGACCTGCGAATTTGAATATGCAAAGAATGGCATGATTGGGCTGGAAACCTTATTTGGAGCGGTTTGGTCAACAATGGCTAGTGAATGGCCAATCGCTGATTTTATTGACCGGTTAAGCGTTGCCCCACGAAAATTATTTGGATTGGATATACCTGAAATTAAAGAAGGAGCTATCGCAAGCCTCACCTTATTCGATCCTTCCGCGTCATTTGTTTTTGATGAATCGATGATACGATCAAGATCAAAGAACTCAGCTTTTATCGGAAAGCAATTAAAAGGGAAAGTGATCGGCATTATCAACGGAACAAAATTATTCCTCAACTAAGACCTGTATTTTGCAATATATAAGCGCTACCAAAAAGGGATTGATCACCGGGGCATTCATGATAGCGATATCAATACTGGTATATTACCATTTCAGATCATTCGAAAATTCTTTACAATTTATCATCTACAGCGTCTACACGGCAGGTATCGTATGGACATTGTTAAGCTTTTCGGCGACGGAAGCCAACAATAATAAGTTTGGAACTTATTTTAACCAGGGCTTTAAATGCTTTATTGTTGTAACGCTGATGATGGTTGTCTTTACTTACAGTTTCTTACAGCTCCATCCGGAATTTAAAGATGAGATGGCAATAGGTTACCGGGCCGAACTGATCAAACAAGGCAACTACACTCCTGTAGAAATGGATGCGATGGTCGCCAAATCAAAAGAATATTATTCTTTAATGTTAACTTCAATGGCTATTTTTGGCTACCTGATCATCGGCAGCCTGGTAACGCTCATTACAGCAGGCATTTTGATCAGCAGAAAAAAATAAGATGGACCTTTCGATCATCATACCATTATATAATGAAGAAGAATCCCTGCCTGAACTGGCAGCCTGGATCGAACGCGTTATGCTCGCCAATAATTACAGCTACGAAGTGATCATGGTAGATGATGGCAGTACAGATGACTCCTGGAAAGTGATCGAAAGATTAAGGACAAATAACATACATATCAAGGGTATCAAATTTCAACGCAATTATGGCAAAAGTGCTGCATTGGACCAGGGCTTCAAAGCTGCAGAGGGGAATGTTGTAATAACAATGGATGCCGACATGCAGGACAGCCCCGATGAAATACCGGAACTCCGGGATATGATCCTTAAAGGCGGATACGATATGGTAAGCGGATGGAAAAAGAAAAGATTTGACAATACCCTTACTAAAAATATTCCTTCCAAATTATTCAATGCAACAGCCAGCAGAGTATCTGGTATCAAACTGCACGATTTTAACTGTGGATTGAAAGCATACAAAAAGAAGGTGGTAAAGAGTATAGAAGTGTACGGTGAAATGCACCGTTACATACCGGTACTTGCCCAGTGGGCAGGTTTCCGTAAGATCACTGAAAAAGTTGTGGAGCACAGGCCGAGAAAATATGGTGTTACCAAATTCGGGTGGAACCGCTTTGTGAATGGTTTTTTGGATCTTATCTCTATTATGTTTGTCGGCAAATTCTCTAAAAAACCCATGCATGTTTTTGGTTTATGGGGTACCGTGGTCTTTCTTATAGGTACCTGTATCTGGATATATCTCGCCATCGCCAAATTTGCCTATGCCCGGTTCAATATGACTGAAAGACCCCTGTTTTATGTTGGCCTTATTTCGCTTGTAATTGGTACACAACTTTTCCTGGCAGGTTTTTTAGGTGAATTGATATCCCGGAATGCTGCCGACAGGAACCTTTATTTGATCGAAGACAAAATTGGTATTTGATTTTTCCCGATTTTTAATACATGAAGATCATCATCATTGGCCCGGCACACCCGTTAAGAGGCGGGTTGGCATCGTACGATGAAAGGCTGGCCAGGGAATTTATCCAACAGGGACATATAGCCGCTATTTATACCTTTTCATTACAATACCCGGGGTTCTTATTTCCAGGCACTACACAATTTTCAACAGAACCGGCACCCGCTGATATTGATATTCATGTCTGCATCAATTCCATTAACCCATTGAACTGGATCAGTACAGGCAATGAGCTAAAAAAAATGAAGCCAGACATTATCGTGGTGAGATATTGGTTACCATTCATGGGACCATGCCTCGGTACTATTTTAAGAAGAGCAAAAAAGAATGGTCATACAAAGGTTGTTTGCATAGCCGATAACGTTATACCGCACGAAAAAAGACCGGGCGACAGCATTTTTACTAGGTATTTTTTAAAGCCTGTTGATGCATTTATCACCATGAGTGAAAAAGTACTGGGCGACCTGGAAAAATTCAATATCAGTAAACCCGCTCAATTTGTCCCACACCCGTTATATGATAATTTCGGAGAGAAGATAAGCAAGGAAGAAGCGAGAAAGAAATTAGCAATTAATAATGAAGAATTAGTTGCGTTATTTTTTGGGTTCATAAGAAAATATAAAGGCCTTGATATCCTTTTGGATGCGATGAAAATTCTACAATCAGGAAATCAACCATCAGCTACCAGCAATATTAAATTATTAATTGCCGGGGAATTCTACGAAGACCGAAAACCATATGACGAACAAATAGCACGGTCAGGGATAAAGGATAACCTTATACTGAGAACTGATTTCATACCAGATAGTGAAGTAAAATATTATCTCTGTGCTGCAGATGTGGTAGTGCAGCCTTACCGTTCCGCCACGCAAAGTGGCGTTACTCCCCTCGCCTATCATTTTGAAAAACCTATAATCGTTACAAATGTGGGAGGCCTGCCCTCTTTGGTACCTGATGACAAAGTAGGCCTGGTAGCTGAACCCAATGCTAATGCTATTGCTGACAAGATCCTCGAATTCTTTAAAAAAGGTGAGCAGCATTTCCTGCCACATCTGCTGGAAGAAAAGAAAAAATATAGCTGGAGTAAAATGGTAGCTACTATTATTAAAGTAGCCGGTGTAAAATGACCGCCAAACCAGCCGTAATATCCGCGAATTTGCTAATTTGCAGCCCATTATGATCTATCGTTCAAAAGCACCCTTACGTATCGGTCTTGCCGGCGGCGGAACAGATGTTAGTCCATACAGCGATGAATACGGAGGCGCTATCTTAAATGCCACAGTTTCCTTATCTGCTTACGCAAGTATTGAACCGATTGCAGAAAATACCATTATCGTACAGGCCCTTGACCGCAAGGAAGAGCAACGATTTGACCTGGCAACTTCCTTACCCATTGATGGTACATTAGACCTGCTGAAAGGTGTATATAATCGCATACAGAAAGAATATGGAATGCCTTTGACGGGGTTTCGCCTTTCTACATTTGTGGATGCACCGGCGGGATCAGGCCTTGGCACTTCTTCTACCTTAGTGGTAGCGATCCTGGGAGCTTTTGTTGAAATGCTGAAACTACCAATGGGCGATTATGATATTGCTCATTTAGCGTATTGTATCGAGCGGGAAGATCTTTTATTGGCCGGGGGCAAACAGGACCAATATGCTGCCACTTTTGGCGGGGTGAATTTCATGGAATTTTACGAAGGCGATAAAGTCATCGTGAACCCGCTACGTATTCACCCGGAATACCTGCATGAACTGGGAAATAACCTGGTACTTTATTTTACTGCTACTTCGAGGGAAAGTGCTTCGATCATCAAGGAACAGGTAAAGAATGTGAATAGCAAAAATGAAAGCAGCATTGAAGCTATGCATCAGCTGAAGGAACAATCCAGGATGATGAAGGAAGCATTGCTAAAAGGCAGGTTGCACGAGATCGGCGAAATACTTGATTTTGGTTTTGACCAAAAAAGGAAGATGGCACATAATATCAGCAACAATAATATCGAAACTCTTTATGCTGCGGCCAAAAAAGCGGGCGCTACAGGTGGGAAAATAAGCGGGGCAGGTGGCGGAGGCTTTATGATCTTCTATTGTCCGGCCAACACCCGCTATGGTGTAATTGAAGCGCTGACAGCCTTTGGTGGAGAGGTAAAAAATTACTCCTTTACAAAATACGGGCTTACTACCTGGACCATGTGATTTTCAACAAATATGAATACTTTTGCGGCTGAATATTGTTTTACCAGATAAAGAATAAACTTGCATATTAAATTTTTCTTCATTCAAAAGACAAAAGCGCTTTTTGCATTGTTTAAATTGCACGTTTTGGTAGAACCTTTTAGCGGCTTTTTTTTAAACCTCGCTTATCTATCCAAACAATCAAAATGGATCAACCAGCAGAAAGGGCTTGCTTTCAATGATTTTTTTTCAGGGAACCGTGACCGTGACAACAGGCTTAAATTATACACTTATCTTACTTTCCAGCACAGTGGGATCCGAAGCTTGGAATTCACGTGACTTGAAGTCGCGGC